>Ga0180438_10000304_pt1 | contig 98695 bp, 126 predicted proteins | sample SS_ome_12_FD_132455 | JGI IMG/M metagenome (GOLD analysis project Ga0180438, IMG submission 132455) | Hypersaline lake sediment archaeal communities from the Salton Sea, California, USA - SS_3_D_2 metaG | ecosystem: Environmental > Aquatic > Non-marine Saline and Alkaline > Hypersaline >... | reverse complement strand
TAATGCCATTCATTCTCTGGTCCTACAACATTTAAGCGTTCTCTCAAAAAGCTAAAAGACATTTAATGCCATTCATTCTCTGGTCCTACAACATTTAAGCGTTCGTTCAAATAGCTAAAAGACATTTAATGCCATTCATTCTCTGGTCCTACAACATTTAAGCGTTCTCTCGAAAAGCTAAAAGACATTTGTTTACGGCAAACGGCTGTTCCTACGACATTTAAGCGCGCAATCAAATAGCTAAAAGACATTTAATGCCATTCATTCTCTGGTCCTACAACATTTAAGGCGCGCAATTTGTATTTACCGGGACGGCCCAAGGGAGGTTCATCGAGACGGTTCAAAACGAGATAGTATAGAGGGATGGCGGACAAGAAAAAATACCGATGTCCTTGGTGCGGGAAGCGAAACGAAACGGAGTATGAGACGATTACCGTCGATCATATCGATTGCGACTGCGGCTACAAAACCGAATTTTGCACGAGGCGGAAGATGGTCATCTACACCCGTCGAAAGAGCGACGGGAAGGGAACAAAAGTGAGGTATCTGAAATGAAAGAAATCGTGCTAGGCATTTTGGGAAATCTCTGGGCGCTACCTCTCAACGCGTTGGTATGGATTTACCTCCTCATCTTGAAGTTGAAAGGGCAAATCGAAGAGATAAAGCGCGGACCGTATCTCACGTTGGTAGTGGACCTCCAGAACGACGCTTGGCTATGCCGCACTCAGTACGAAGAGAAAGGGTGGGCGGGCAACGCGCTGGGCAACTGCGCCTTCGTAATCGATGACGACGGAGAACGGTGGGAACGAACGGTCAAACACGAGAACCGTCACTGCTTACAAACGTTGCTATTCGGAATCTTGATGCCCGTCCTATACTACGGCGCAAGCGTCTTCATTTGGGTATTCCTTCGGGCGCTCCATAGTTACTACGACAACCCTTTTGAAACGGACGCTCGAAAAGCGGCCGGGCAACCGGCCAAGATACCGAAGGAGAAGTGGATGAGCGGTTCGAAGGACCGTTGGGCGTGGTGGTAACGATGGAAGAGGTCGTAACGACGGCGGACAAAATCGCCTTCGCAATTTGCTTCGTCGTTCTCTTGCTAGCGATGAGGTGGAAGTAATGGGAGAAAAAAGACCGATAGACGGAGTCACGGTCAGTCCTTTCGCGGACAACGTAGCGTTCGCCGTCGATACAATCGTCAAGCAAACGATAAGTGCTATCAAAGCGAGTGACGAAGGTCAATTGATAGTGCGGACGTCGAAGGACGAAGAGATGTTGCGCGGCGCCGTGTACCTTCAAATCGGAAGGTATGCGATGAACGTAGCGAAAGCGGTGAACGAACGGTCGAAGAAAGAGGAGAGCGATGAAGGTTAGAGTCGTCTACACGGTCGAAGTCTCCGACGAATACCGACGTGCTTTGAACCTCCGATACGGAAAGCCGGGACTCGCAACGCGAGACGAGTTGAAAGAACATCTTCGGACGCACGGCGATACAATCGATGAAGACCTCATGTACGAATACGATCAAGCCGTGAGGAACGGAGAAGAGGAGACGCGATGAAGGGTAAAATGTCTTGGTGGAAGAGGCTGAGAGAGAAAGCCGCAACGACGAAGACGTTCAAAACGGCGGTCATCATCGAGCAGTTCAAAGCGATGACGCCTCCCCAGCAACGTCTCCTCTGGACGTTCCTCACCGCGATGAAAGCCTGCGAGAACATGGGCAAGACGGAGCAATTGGAAGACCAACTCGCTGAGTGGATACGAACGGACAGAGCGTTAGACATAGCGGAGAAGAGAGCAAGAATGGAGGACTACAAAAGATGAAAACCGATACCTCATTAGTGCTAGTTTTCAAAGTGTCGGAGGCGACGGAAGCGCTCATCGAGAAAGCACGTCAACTCGACAAGACGTTACCGACCGAAATGGAAGCACTCCATTTGAACGTCGATGGGAAGAAAGACGAAGTGCGCTTGACGGTCGCCGTCAAGATGCCCGATGCGGTCGGTAGTGCGTAGCGGTGGGGAAGAAGAGTCGCAAGAAAAGAGAGTGTTGCGTCTGCGGAGAGACGAAACCGGGAAAGAAGCTCCGCAGCGGTTCGACGATCAACGGACGGCGCCCCAGAGTCTGCTACGACTGCGACGCAAAGAGCGAAGAGGACCATCGCTTGGACTATGAAGCGGCGTGCGAAGCGGACGGCATAGCGGCGTACCCTCCGTGTGGAAGAATTCGATGAAGAAAATACCGGAGAAGATAGATGCGGAGATGGAGATTGATTTCTCAACTCATTTTCGGTCTGGTGTTCGGTCGATACTGCTTACACGTGAGTTTACGTCGTTCAATGATATGACGATTGATTGGTGGGCGGACCTATTCACGGACGTCTTCGAAGAAGCGATGCGGACCTGGAACGACGGGGTGAAACGCTTCGAACACCGCCATCCAGAGCTTCAAGAAGACGACGATGAAGAGCTAGTTGAAAGCGGCGCCTTCGATAACGAGGCGGAAGAAGAGAACAAAGCGCTGAGGCTTGAAATCGAAGCGCTGGAAGAACAGTTGGGCGAAGCCCAAACGCTCTTGAGGGAAAGAGAAGAACACGTCCTCATCGTTCAGCAAACGGCGCGCAACGACGCTTACAGGGATACCATCAACGGATTAAGAGCCATCTTGAAGGGTATCTCTACGAAGACGGACGATAATTTGATGAAACGGGAAGGACTCGGAAAGGCGTTGAAGCGCGTCAAACGGTTACTGAGAGACGGAGAAGAACGGCTCAAAGAGATGAAAGAAAAGGCAAAAGAATGAGCGAAAAAATCGACGAAGGGAAGGCGCGTGAAGCAGAGCAAAACGCCGTTCGGCTAGTGCGAGCGATTCGAGAGATGTTCGCTCCAGTTCTTGCCGTAGAGACGCGGCCGCATCGTGATCTCATATTCGTAGACGTAGATGCTCTTCAGGATCAGTCTCGCGATGATCTCCTCACGCTCTTGGATGTTTCCGAAGAGAGGCTTGCGGAGACGGAGCTGGAGAACGTCAGTTTGAAAGAGCGTCTTGAGACGGTTCGAAGCGAGACGATTGAAACGATGTTCGAGCTTGCGGAAGAGCGCATCGAGAAAGAGCGACGGGAACGAAGGCAACGGATGAGACGTTTTATCGAGTCGTTGAAAGGACATCGTGAGACGGCAAATCCTAGCTACGACGAAGTGGTACACGATTACGAGACGTCGCATCGTATCGGCTACTGCGCAGCGCTTGATATGGTGATCGAGATTTTGGGACTGGAGGAAGCGGACCGCTTGGACGAGCTATACGACTGGTTCAATCGTCATCAAGCCGCAACGCCTTCCGGACCGGACGCGCCGCCCAAGCCGTTACCGTTCCCTCAACCCGAAGCAACTGTGAAAATCGCAAAGAAAGAGACGGAAGAAGAAGAGAAGAAGAATTGCCCGGCATGTCTTTCGGGATGGTTAGCGAATCACGGCCACGGTCCTCGATACGGATGCGAGAAGCACCTTGAGAAAGAACCGCTCACGCCCGCAATCGAGAAGACGTTGGAAGAAGTCTCGGTGAGAGAGTTGATAGAAAAGGGCGTCACGGTTGAGGAGATGATCGCGCAAGACGTTGACTTGAAAGGTCTTTTAAGCCTCATCGCTATCATCGACGATTGGGGCATCGGTACGGACGTCAAAGAGCGTTGCCCGAACGAGCTTTATGACGAGTGGAAGGATATAGCTACATACGCAAAAGAGCTATTCCGAACGGACGAAGGCGACATCGTGAAAGAGTCGTTAGCGATACCGGCCGAACGGATTAAAGAGTTTGATTTGAAAACGGTTAGCCTCGTGAAGAAAGCTTGCCCTGGCGTCGGTGCTTACCCTATCCATCGCTCAATCGAAGAGACGTGTGAAGAATGCGATAAAATCGATGAATGCGCGTGGTGGCATCGCCGCAAAGAAGCGGAAGAGGCGAAAGAACTAGCGCGTGTAAGCGAAGAAGAGAAGACGCGCCTTGAAAAAGACCTCGAAACGCTAGAGAGGAACCTGGACGAACCGATCAAATTAGGGGGTGAGACGGAAGTAGCGGACGAACGGCCGCTGATATCGCTACGGATAGAAGACCTCCCAGAAGAGAAGCGGGAAGAGATACAACGGTTGCTTACCGATGGGAGCTATCGAGGCTTTTCAATATCGTTAGGAGGGAAGGGACCAAGGGCTGAGCCTATCGTCAATCTCGATGAGGCGGACGCTATGACGGGTATCGGTAGCTGGGGAGATATAGAACCGCAACCGGCGCCCGCCCCTTCAACGTATCGGCTAACCTTCCGGAAGGACGCCGATGGGAAAATCTTCCCGGTTCTAATCGATGAGGATTTCAACGTTTGGATAGGGATAGACCTGAGAGGGGAATCCGTTTCAAAAGGTGCCTTGATAGTAGCGACGGAAGGCGGGAAGTGGTGGAGCGAATCGATGGTAATTCCGTTTCAAGAGGAAGAAGAGACGGAAGAAAGCGGAACGGATGACGACTAGGAGAACGAGAGCATCCATCTAGCCTCTTCCCGACCGCTCCAACGGATACGAACCCTCATAAGCCCTTAATCAATTTAGAGATGCTATTAGGTATGCTCCTTTTTAGAGGATAACCGGGAGAAACGCTTACACCATCTATAAACCGTTATCTCTTCCCCTACGTATAAGCCTTGAAATCCGCTAACAAAAAAATCTAACTAAACTAGGAGAAAACGCCCACTCTCCTTACGTCTTTAAAAATCCGCCCCTATCCCATCCACCCTGGGAACTAATCAAGAGCCATTCGAGTTGAAACGGAATCGATAATTCACCTATGAGAAAAAGAAAAAACCTGACGCTGTCCACTAACAAAGATAAGAGAGTAAAGCGGTATAGCCTACGGTAACATAGACCGATGTTCCCAGTCCTCCCTCCTATATACCCGTATAAGCGCAAACGATGGTGTATAGCGTATGGTAGCGAATAGAACGGACGTTGATGGGAAGCTATCGAGTTGAAAGCTTGGCGGTGTTGAAGTAGAGATAAAGGGAATTGAACGCTTTTGATGAACGTGGGTGGAGGAGGTGGAGCTTGAAACTTCCCGAGCGCTGCTTAGCTCACATCTGTGTGTTTTCAACCTAGTGCCTTGATGATGCCCTTGAGCGCAATTAATCCTCCCCGCAAGACGCCCATCAACTGCCTTCAAGACGTCCTATTGAAAGCCGGATAGCTAGTGGACTACAATACCGTTGGTTTATTCGGTGGCGTTTGCCTGGTGGCGCTAGATATTCGGCGCGGTATTCCGGGAAGAACGGGGAGAAGCCTTGATGGGGCAGTTGAAAGCTAGTCGGCTATGAGGAGGTGGAGGAGGCTGACCCCCTACTGCCCCCAAAATCTGGGCCACGAGAAAAAATGGCAATATGTCTGGGCGGCGGGGCATACACAACTCGAAATTGAAACGGACAATTCCTTTTACCTCTAAATTAAAACCTCTCCCCAAGCGCCAAGCTCCACCTCCTACATAGCCTCAAAACGAAAAGAGTCATCGACCCGTCGCCCGGTTCGATAGAACCTAGTAGCACGGCGCCACGACGCCGCAAGTCACCAAACGGGAAGGAGCAAGAAATGGAAACCGTCAAGAGCGAAGAGGAGGCAAGGAGTTGGTTCCTCATCCATTCGGAAGGGTTCGTCATCGTCGAACGGAGCGACGGCGCCACCAAAGAGGTATCGAGCTACCCAGAGGCAATGGAATTCCTTCGGAGCGACGGTCCCAGCGACTTTCAGAAGGAGGTCGCCCGCAACGCGGTCGGAGCGCCAAGAGGCTACCCGCAAGACGACGTACCCAGCACAGAGCAGAATGGTCAGAACGCTGCCGCAGGGAAGTCGTCCAAAAATCCGGACGCGGACGACACCCCGCAAGGCGAGTGCCCGCCCATCATTCCGAACGAGTTGAAAAGAGAGTACGTGATTCAGCTCGAAAAGGAACGCGACGAAGAGGAGACGGACGAATGATACGTTTCATCGATTTGCGCGGGCAGGGGACGGGAAGCCGGTTCGCATTCTACGATACCGTGCGCGATCATTTCTTGGAGTTGGAAGGCGAACAAGCATGGGACGTCTTTTTGGAGTTCGCAGAGGTCTGCGACAACGCGAACCTGCGACAGCGTTGTAAGCGCCTCTGCCCGCCTTGGGCGTTTGAAAAAGAAGAATACCCGCACGTCAAGATAACGAATCCGCCCAAGCCCTGGACCCCAGGCTCACCGGACCTTCCCGAAGCACCGATCAAGCGACACGACCCGGAGGCCATCAAGGATGCGGTCCAGGAGGCGTGCGACCACGACTATGTAAGACGGACGGGGAGCGACTACTTCATCTGTTTGACGTGCGGACACGTGACCGACGATGGAGGAACGGGATGAGTTACAATCCGTGTAAAAACTGTGAGTGGTCGGCGGGCATAGAGAACCGTTGCGTGCTTCCGGACGAAGATGGACCGTGCGCTTATGACGTGGCGAAAGCTCTTGCGGTCGAGAAGAAAGCCATCGCATTCGATTTGGCGTGGAGGAAGGAGCACGACGGGGAGACGCTTTGCTGCGTCTGCGAAGTCCCCGGCCGATGGTTAGCATCGCACGACGGGAAAGCGTATTGCGCGACGTGTTTGGCGAATCAACTCGCAGCGGAAGTCGCGGAACGAGACAACCAACTCACGCAACCAATCGAGCGCATCGAACAAGAACCGGCCGAAGACACGCTCACGCTCATCAGCAGCACGCCGTGGAGCGATCAGGGCGGGCACATCGCGTTCTACAGGACGCCGGGAACAACGAGCGTCTACATCCAGTTCCGGGAAAGCGAAGAGGCTCACAACGTCGTCTACCGCATCAACATCGAAGAGGCGGCGATCAAGATACTGGAGCATCATTCCGGTATCATCCAAACGTACGCAAGGGAGATATTGAAAGCGAGGCGCGCATGACGCATACTCAAATTGTCGTCGCGATCATCGGCTTGGTCCTCGTTGTCGGGTTATCCTTCGTTTGGATATTCACCATCGCCCATATCGGCGGATGGCGCCCGAAACGGAGAAAGAAGAAATGAAAGACGCTTTCAAAAATGCGATGAGGCCGTTCGTTCGATTCGCGGGAGACGTCTTGGAATCGATGTCTGAACCGTCCGTCTTTTTCCTAGTGATAGTGGTCGCGTTTCTATCGGCGCTCATCATCGGGACCGCAATGAGTCCGCCGCAAGGAGGAGAGATGACCGAAGCAATCTACTTCAGAATGGACGATGAAGAAATCCGATTCGAGAAAACCGGAGACGGCGTGCCGCGCATCGGGGAGAAAGTCAAAGTGCGCCATTGCGTCGTTGAAGGGAAAGGGTTCAACGACCGTTGGATGGAGGGACGCGTCAAAGACGTGTCGTGGTACTTCAGCAGCGGCAACGACAGCAAGCCGGTCGTCTACATCGAGCTTGAAGGCTACCAGGGGAGGAAGAAATGACCCAAGCTCTAACATTGCCGCTCAAGGCGCATCGCTTCAGACTCGCGTATCTCCTCCAGTGTACGGTTTACCTCGCCTATGAATACCGCAAGATGCTCGACCCGAAAGAGGGAGCGAAGAAGTTGCGCGAGGAATTGAAGTGCCTCTGCCATCGAGAACAGTTGTACGATTTTCAAGTGAGGTTCGACGAAACGCTTTGGCCGCCTTCGAACCCGGAGGATTACGAGCAGTTGATGGAGATCAACCTACGACCGGACGGCAGCGCAGAGTTCTTCCAAGTGCGTATCGACTTTCGCAAGAGTCGGCATCACGGCGTTTCGATACTGAGTGATGGGGCGGGATGGTTTCCCATCGACGTCTTCCACGTCCGATTTACCGAATAGCATCTTCAAAAAGTTCATCGATTCAACTCCGGTTCGGGTATACTTCTTTAGCAGAGGGAGGACTAAGCACAGTGCGCCTAGGAATCGCGAACGAACTACTCAAAAGGATGGCACGGCCGCTTCCTCCCACGGCCCCTTGCGAGCACGTTGGCGCTGGCGCAACCCCAATGGTGGACTCCGGGCCACGGCGTATTACCCGGAGCACGCATGTCCGGTACCTGCTCAACGTACCGGACGATTAGCAACGTTGCGGCGCGGTGCGCGCGTCCCGTGTGCTAGGGGCAAGATGCGACGAAAGGGCCGGCACCGTGTCGGCCCTTTCTTTTTCAATTGGAGTTTCATCGACTCCGTTTTCAATCGGGTAGTAGTAAGTAACACGGGAAGGAGTCCAAATGATACTCGACATCCGCAGGGCGATAGTCGTCACCGGTCGGGAGCTAGACACGGTCTTCATCGACACGGGACTAACTGAGGCGACGTTCCCTTACACGCGGCGCCTCCGCATGATGTTCGAAGCGGCGCCGGGAGAGGGAGTAGCATACGTCAAAGAGCATTTCGGACTCGACCCAGACGTCATCGAGATCAAGCGGGCATCGGCCTACACTCCCAAGAAGAAGAGGAAGAAAAAGTCAGCGGACGATACGCCCAAGAAGAAGAAGAGGAAGAAGCGCAAGGAGGCGGAATGAACGACCAAAACAACGACGCGCCGGACATGCTCGACTTCACGAACGCGATGCCCAAATTCTGTAAGGGTTGCGACTACAACGACGACACGGTCAATGACGGGCAAGGACCGGCTTGCGTCGCCGTCACCGATCAATACTGGGCTTGCGTTCGCGCCTTCCGCAGCGGCAAAGTCGAACACGGTCCGGTTTCCTATCACGAGGCGACGGGCGCACCCATCATCGAAGAGGACGAACCCGGCCCAGAGCGTTTCGAGGTGAAAGTGGTCGGGAACTATCTCAACGCCGTCGCCACCGTCATCGGTCCGGTCGATGAGGAGACGGCGATGGAGGTCGTGAAGGAATTGGTCAAGCACGAGGACTTCAACCCGATGAAGCACTCCATCAAAATCGAACCCGTGGAGGAGTAGTGATGGGCGAAGAAGCGAAAGCGGAAGAGAAAGAATACACCCCGAAGACCGATGAGGAGCTGAAGCAAATCGCGCAAGACCTTTGGGCGGGAAAAATCTACACCGACCGTCACATCCCGGAACAAGAGATGCCGTACGCATTGGCGACGGTCTTCATGCCCCTCGCTTTGATGCATCCGGATGATCGGGAAAAGCTCTTCACCGGGGAGAACAAACCGACGCTCATATATGAGTACCTCGACAAAGCCGGTCCGCGCAGCGTCAACGGCATGCCCGGCTTTTTCAGTTTCCATTGTCTCAACGAAGAGGAGACGGAGCGCATGTTCAGATACTACACCGCCATCCAAGAAGCGATGGACGCGCTATGAGCGACTCCGACGAAAAACTGATCCGCATTCGAGACGACCTCCGCAAGCAGCACGACGCGATGGAAGAAGAACGCGATGCGCTCATCTCCGAAAGGAAGAAGATGGAAGAGCGCATCACGGCGCTCAACAAGAAGACGAACCAACTGAAGCACGCGATTCAATCGTTGGAGGTCGCTATCAACGGCGGGAAGAAGCCCGCAACGGAACTTCCTCCACGCTCGCAAGTAGCATCGGTGAGCCCACGACGTCTCCGCATCATCGAGGTCTTGGAGAGGCGAGGTGATTGGACGGCGCCGGGAGACATCGCCAAAGAGATGGACGACGATTCGAGTATCATCGGCGGGTATCTCTTCCGGATGTTCAAAGCGGGGAAGGTCCAACGCAAGCAGCTGAGCGCTCGCAGGTTCCTTTACCGCGTTGGCGCGAAGTCGAAACCGGCGCCCGCAAAGCCCAAACCGAAACCGGCGCCGAAGAGGAAAGCGAAACTTCCACCGCGCAAAAAGGCGAAACCGAAACCGAAGAAGAAGCCGGTCAAGGAAAGGCTCGACAAGGGGACGGTGAAGCAGCTCGTGGAGATGGCTATCGAGGCGATGGAGGAAGAGGTTTGGTACACGGCGCAAGGGATACTCGAAGCAGCGGCGCGCAAGCGCATCATCTCTCGCAACGTGAGCTACGAACGCGCACCGGACCTGGAAGCGGCGCTCATCTCCAGCCAACGGTTCTATCAACGCGATGAAGACGGGCGGACGGAGTTCAAGAAGCTGTAGCGTTTCATCTTCCCGTCCTTCAACTCAGTAGGGTATAAGAGGAGAACGGAAATGGAGATCAACGAAGGAACCGCCAAAGATTCGTTCGCCTTGCGACTCTACGGAAGCAAGAGCCAAGAGCTAGTCACCATCGGACGCGACGGGACGGTGACGATTCACGAAGAGGGTGCCGAGACGGAGGCAGCGCGTGTCTTCTATGAGGCGCTCGAATTCGAGGGCAAGGCGCTTCACAAGCGCATCGAGACGTTGGAGGAGGCAATCCGGGAAACGGAGCGTTGGCTGCGGGGGACCGGCCACGCGAAGATGGCCAAACGTCTCCGCAGAGCGCTGGAGGGAAAATGAAAAAGAGGCAATGGAGGCAATGGAAACTTTCGAAGGTTCCGAAGGAGTGGCGCCCGTGGGCGCTGCTGTTACGGAATGAAGTCCATACAAGCGCCGATTTCGCCAAGGCGATGCGACGCCAATCGGTCAACGTCCGCTGCGCCGTCATCGCCGCATTCGTCGTTGCGAATGAGCAGCTCAAGCGGAACGGTTACACCTCCGCATACAGCTGCCCGGCGCATCGGCTTTCGGAGACGTATGATTTGAGTTTCGTCGGCGGGATTTGGAACGTCAGCTGCAAGAAATGCGTGTGCTTCCGTATCACGAAGATGGAGTGCCACGATCTCCGGGATAGCGCACGCACGGTTCTCCAAGCGGCGGAAGTCCTCTACACACGCGCATTCGCCCGTCTCACGAAGGCGGAACGGGAGGTGCTGACGCGATGAAGTCATCCACTACGCAAGAAGAGGCGAAAGAGCGACCGCCACAGATCATCGAGTGTACGGAAATCTCGTGCGAGGACTGGGACGAGTTCATTGAGCTACTCTCGCACGCAAACAATCGCTTGTTCCGCCTTTTCCCGGACGGGTATTGGCGGGCGAGCGACATCGTCGTGGAGATGTAGATGCGATACGAGATTCTCACCGGGACGTCCGAAACGTTGGAAGAGAAAGTCCAAAAATATTTGGATCACGGATGGGAGTTGTACGGCGCTCCGTTTCGCTTGGGTGCGAGAAGTCCCGATGCGATGATTATGGTCGGCCAAGCGGTCATCAAACGTTCGCGGCCGAAACCTCCATCGGTCAAAGAGGAGACGGAATGAGCGAGAAGCCCGAAGATTCAAAAGCGCCGGAAGGCGCGAAGCCGTTGGGGGCGGACCGTTGGCCCGATGAGCACGGCAACGCGATGGACCTCGAACAAGCGCGAAAGATTCTCCCAGGCGTCCATTGCGAGTGCGGTTGGGGAGGCGTGCTTTGCGAGCTGTTGATGGACGAAGAGGAGACGACCTTGTACTGCCCCGAGTGTCGAACGACGAAATGGGCTTACAAGACCGGGAAGGACCAGGAGAAGAAATGATTTCAAAAAAGGACAAGCGACTGGTCGAAGACTTGGGGAAGGTCTGCTTACACGGGACGCCTCCGATGGAGACGATCATGAAGCTTCAAAGCATCGCGGCGAAGCTCATCGAGGAAAACGAACGCATCGAGGACGGCGTGCGCTTCCTACACGAGCAGTTCAAGGAGGGGCACGGCGCTCACGACATCGCGGCGTGGATTTTAGCGGGCGGAAACCCTCGCAAAATCATCAAGGGCGAAGAGCAAGTCCCAAGGTCGTGTTTGCGTAATCCACAGCCCTAACGCAGACGCTGTCGGCAAATGCGCAACGTGCCCCCTCCAATAGCAGTTAAGTCAAAATGGAAAAGTCCGATTAAACTAGGAGAAATGGTGCACTTTCTTCTCAACTCTAAAAACGCGCGCAACCGGCAGAAGTGGTGAGCGCATTACCGGCAAGGAGTTAGTCCATGGGGTTTAGCATTTCGATGGAAAATTGGGATTCAAAAGCGCACTACGAATTTGGCATCGGATGCGGCTACTACTTCTCAGGGCTACGCACGGTGATGAGGAAAGGAGAGATGGCCGAAATCCCCATCGCGCCCGAGAAGCAAACAGCCGTCTTCAAGGAGACGCTGGCCCAGTTCTCCGACCTCGCCCAAGCGGAAGGCGGGTTGCCGTTCCTAATCATCGATGATTGCTCCCCGGTATCGCTTCCCATCGAAGAGTTGAAAGAAATCGTCGGAGACAACCCGTTGCTCTTCATTCGACCGCCTCGCAACTTGGGAACGGCGGGGAAAGAGAACCTCATCCAGCGCGTTCTATCTGAGCGGTGTAAGTACGTCGTGCGGTTCGACGCGGACGTGAAGTTTGATCCGTTTACACTGGACTATTTTCGAGACGCCTTCGCAGAGCTTCCGGACGCGTGGGCCATCACTCCGTGTATCACTTACTTCGCAAGGCTCGATGCGTCGAATCTCCCTGAGGACCAACGTTACTTCTCCGGATCAAACATCGCGGACCTTGCGGTGATGGACTCCGCCATCTTCGACGAAATCGGCTATGCCGACCCGAAGGTCAAATGGAATGAGGATGGGGAATACCGGCTGCGGGCGAAAGCGATCACGGGGAAGCTATGTTATGTCGATAAGGAGATGACCGGGACGGCCAAGCCGACTGGGGGAGGCGGAAAGCCTCTTGAGTTCCGAGCAAAGGCGGGTCGCTACATCGACAAGACGCGGCCGTTCATCAAGGTCGTCTATCCCAAGGGCAAGACGCCTCGCCTCATGCTCGACAAAAAGCGACTCGATGAGGTGAAGGAGTTCTACATCCCGGCGCATCCCATCGCGGAAAGGCTAGCGAATCGCGTTTGGGACTAGCACGAGAGTTTCATCCCCGCAAGGTCGAATCAGGTAGAATAGAGTAGTGATAACAGCTGGGGCCGCGTCGCATCCGCCTCAAATCCGTCGCCGCCCAAACCCAGGTCTGTATCGGCGTTCCTTCCCGGCGCCGGTGGGGATAGGGAAAAGAGAACCGAGGCCATTGCCGCTGGAAGGATGGCCGCTTTTTAGGGAAGAAATGCCGAAGAGGAAACGCAACTACAGGCGGCAGAAGTTACTCCGGGACGGACGCATCCGACCAAGGACGATACCCGTCAAGAAAATGACGAAAGAGCAGTTGCGGGTAGGTCGCTTGCTGTATCCATTTTTCGAGAACGAACCGATGCCGCGCACACGCGCCGAATGCCGTGAGGTTCCCCGGCCGTGTCCCTTCGTCCGGTGTAAGTACAACTTGTACCTCGATGTTGATCCGAGAACGGGAAGTCTCAAGCTCAATCATCCGGATAAGGAACCGGACGAACTGGAGGAGAGTTGCGCGCTGGACATCGCGGAAAGAGGCGGGATGACGCTTGAGGAAGTTGGTCTTGCGATCAATACGACTCGTGAGCGCGTTCGGCAAATCGAAAGCGCGGCCGAAGAACGCCTTCAGAATAGACCGGAAGCGAAGAAGATGCGCGAAGACGTGGACGAGATGACCAATGAAAAGGACCATTCGTTGAACGGTTCCTCCGTCACGAGTAGGTTCAAGGCATGAGCGAAAGGGAACCAACTGTTGTCTTCGGTTTCTCGGAAACGGGAGATTTCAATATCAGCATTTCCGATTCGGACGTTGACGAAAGCGTCCTTGCGGAACTGGCCGTTTGGATAGGGGAGCAAATCAAGTGCGACATCGTCGATCACGATTTGAAAGGGAAGGTGCGTTATCTGATCGACGTGATGATGCGCTCTCAAGTTGAATCCGGCGCGTTGGTCTACAACCGTTTGACGAAGAAGTGGGTGCGCCCCGAATCACTCCCGGCACTCCCTTCCCTCCCATCGCTTCCTGGTATTCCCGAACTTCCCGCCATCGATGCGCCCGCAATCATAGCACCTCCAGGCTCGCCCATTTTCGAGCCTCCAGTTCACGGTCCGCCTCCTCACGAAGCGGGGACATTCGCCGGGATCAAAGTCATCTCTTCTCCTCACGTGAAGGAGGGAGAAATTTTGATGATATCTCCCAAGGGAGTAGAGACGATTGCGACGGGAATCGAGACGACCGGGAAGGCGATGGCCGAGGTTAGCAAAATGAAAGCGAAGGACCGCACACTACCACGGCCGGGAGTCTACATCGAAGAGGTCGCAACGCCGGGCATTGAGGCACTTCCGCCCGAAGCCACGATGACGTTCGAACGCGGCAAGAGCAAGGTGGAAGATTATGAGGCTCTCAAGGAGATAGTTGGGCGCAAAGGCGTCGTGATCGAACCGCCGCACCTTGCGTCAACGACCGATGTCGAACGATTGAAAGAATTTGCGACGCGGTTAGGCATCCCAGAAGAGGAAGTTCTCAAGGCAATGGACGAGTTCGGCTACACGCACGCCGGTCGCATCGATGAAGAAGAGGACGATGAGTGGGATTTGGAGTGCGGGGAGTTCGACGATTTGCCCGTGGAAGAAGCGGACGAAGAACCCGTGGAAGAGACGCCCGAAGATGAGGCGATGGTCGTCGCATTTTTGAAGGACTCCGACACGGGCGTTACAGTCGCTTTCAAGGACTTCAAATTCACGCAGGAGAGTAGTACAACGACGCCGCAAAAAGAATTCCAATTGAAGCTTGAAGTTTCCGACGCAGAGATGGAACGTTTGAGGTTCTCTTTCAAGGTCGGAAACTGCTTCCGTTTCGCAACGTCCGATGATCGCATTTCGGCGCCGTTGATCGTCGCCTCCGTGAACTTCGATTACCGCAACGCATTGAGGCAGAATACGATCACTCTTGAGGGCGTCATCGGGGAGGGTACGTGATGGCGTTCGCCGTGAGCGAAGAGTGGGTTGCGAAGCGCATTCGATTGAACTCGGAAGTGGTCGATGACGCCGCACGTTTGAGGATCAAATCCGGAGACGTGGAGACAGTAGCCGAATGGGTGGAACGCCTCTTCGACGATGGGCCCTACATGGCCGCCTCCATCATGGAAATTAACTACGAAACCCTGCGAGAAAAGGTCGAAGGTCCGCAGGAAAAGTAGCGAATTTCCCATTTTTTTCAAAAAAAAATTCACGCAAAAAAGTAAGGATTCTAGGCACTTGAAAAAAAGTTTCAATTAGTTTGATAAATTCCCTTCCCTTTTAAATTGAAAAGCCCTATATTTAATGTATGGAGAGGAACTCAAAAAAAACGGTTACGAAAAAAAGGAGTCCAAAATGACAAAGGCGAAAAAAGACTACGCGAAAATGGGTGATGTAACTTTCTCGATTCGTTTCGAGGATTCTTACGACGTCCGGGGAGTCGAGGAGGGGCACCTGCGCACGAACGGGCGGACGGAATCGACTTCGCTCGTTATCGGAAGCGGCGCCCCGGTCGTTATCCGCGTCCGGGGGATTAGCTATCTCGCCGCCTCCGTCGCCGCCTCGATCACGTGCGACGTCGCTTCTTCTTTCGCCGTTCCCGGCGCCGTTAAATTCGGTCCGGGCGGACGGCGTATCTATACCCCGATTACCGAGGGGCTAATAGACGAGCTTCTCAAGGTGAACGGCTATTACGGGGAAGGCGACCGGAACGCCCGCGAAGCGCGAATCTCTTTCGAGCGTACCCGGTTTATCGAGGCGCTTTTAGAACTACTCTAGGCGAGGCGAAAAAATGGCGGTTTTCAAGAGGGTAGTTTTAGCGGTTCTAGTCGCCGGAATTCTAGCGACCGGAAACGCATCGACTCGCACCCGGCGAAACCGGGACGAAAACGCGGCGCCGGTGGCCGTGGAAGGGTAGGAAAAAATGGGGTCCCAAAAAGTGTGGATGACGGAAGAGTACCGGGAGCTGTTCCGTGAATACGAAGCGGCGGTGGAAGACTACCTCCACCAGCTCGAACACGGCGGCATAGGCGACATCGAAAGGGCCGCAGAACGCCGGGACGAAATCGGCGCAAAAATCGACGCGATGGAAAGGGGAGCAAAATGATGGTTTACAACGACACGGCGACGGACGCGATTTGCGCTGCGAAGACGAGCGCCGGATGGGACGATGGAGACGTGTGCGCGGCGATTCCGGATGGGTGCGTCGGGAACTGTTGGATGGTTCTCAATTTCGCGCGCAGCGAGGCCATCGTGCTCTGGCTCGACGGGACGCAAGACGAGAACGGCTGGGTGAACTTCGAAGAGGCGGCGAACGCCGAATGGGACGAAGGCGAGTGGGTAGAGACCTGCCGCAACTTTCTCCTTTCGGGCGGGGAGATTCCCCAGGGCGCAAACTTCCCCCGGAAAGCCCTGTTGGGCTAGGAGGCGCGAAGATGGAATTGGGCGATTGTTACGCGGCCGCTGGAAAGCTCTTCATGGACTCAGGTCTTGGACTCCCTGAGTCCCCTCTCCCCGAAGAGTTGGGTGAGGTCGTTCTGGTACACGGACGGCCCACCCTCCAGCGCCCGCCTTTTTGTAAGTACGGCCACGCCTGGTTAGAGATAGGCGACGTGATCTGCTATGACGCGGAACGCAAGTTGGCCGTCCCCAAGGCGCTATTCTACGCCGTGGGGAATATCGACCCGGATGAATGCTACTATTACGACATGGAGACGTTCCGCAAGATGGTCTCCGAATACGGGCACTGGGGGCCGTGGGAAGGTCCGGAAGCGTGCCCGCCCGTCGATACATTCGAAGACGACGACGACGAGTGAGGAGAGCACCACTCCCTCGTCATCGGGGCGGATAGGGAAGAGGTAGACTAAAGAGGCGCGGGAAGGAGAAGACGATGACGACGTTCGACGATTTCGCAAGACTGGTAGGGAAGCGATACGGGAACCCCAACGCCGTGTTCGCGTCCGGGAAGCTCACGGGGCAACAGAAGGTCCGGGTCATCACGTATGACGCGGAAGAAGAGGGAACGTTCATCGATGCGGTGGCGACCGGGAAGCGGGACCGGCGCGGCCACCATATCGTCCTCGCTACGGACGGAAGCGGGCGCAAGTACCGGCTTGCCGTGCGGGGAAGGAACGTGCTAGTCAAATGGTAAGGCGCAAAGCGAATCGGCGCCGCATCTCGCTTGGGCGCAATATCATTTGGACGACCGAACCCGCCGATTGGGTCATCGGCATTGAGAAGGACGGCGTGTGGTCGTTCCTTTGCCGCGCCTCCATCATCCAATTCGACCGGACGCGCCCGCAGGAATTCTCCATCGAACGGATGACCCGAGATCAAGCGCGTGAGCGCATCGATTTCATCCGGACCTGGGGAGACGGAATCCTCCAGGAGATGCGGCCGGTTCTCTTCTCCGAATTCCGACGTTCCATCGGTCCGGGCGCCCGGTTCCGGGAAATCACCTCTATAGAGGACGCCATCCAAGCCGATAAGGTCGAAACGGACCGGATTCGGCAGGAGAAGCGCCAAGAGGCCATGCGTAGTTTGTTTTCAAGGCGTCCAAGGTAGTTCTCCCCACAGACTTTTCAACTGAGATGTAAGGCATGCCTACAGCAATCCGCGCTTTTTCGTCAGCGTTCGCAGCGGTTCTTCGGTATAGAGTAGCAGGAGGCGCCGTGCGAAAAAGCCTATAGAACTAGGAGAAAATGATACAGTTTCTTTACTCCTAAAATGAAAGCCTTAAAATATAGGTATCGGCTTGCTGGGTTCGAAACGTAGGAGGTGAGCTATGATGGCCCGAGAAGAGACGCGAAAAACGGACGCCGTTTGGCTGCGACGAGCGTCCCCAGGTCGGCAACGGTATCGGTTCGTGTTCGACCTCGAAAGCCGTGACACTTTCGGGGACTCCTTCGAATGCGAAGCGCAAGATCAACGTTCGGCGTTCGACATCCTCAATTCCATCTTCCCCGGCGCGGATCATTACGTCAAAACCGTCGAAGTGGTCCACTAATCTTTTTCATCGCTCCTATGCGGAAGTGCGGTAGAGTTCTCCAAGCAGAAAGGACCGCTATGGAGATCACAAACGTACGCAAGGGAGAACGAACGCACTTGCCGCTTCATTTCATCGGGAAAGGCGGTGGGTACTCCAACCCGGAAGTCCCCGAAGATGGATTGCGGCTTACCCTCGATGATCACGAGTGGATGACCGGTGGAATTTACCTTCGGGAGTCGGAGTTGGAAGCGGCCGGTTACGCTCGCGCAAAGCCTCTCACGCGCAAAGCGAAAGAGCTTGCGAAGGCGCTCAACAAAGACGAGCTACAATGGCTAGCAGAGAAGATGGGCTTGCCGATCAACGGAACGAAACTTCAGTTGGCGGCGCGCATCCTCAACGGTTCTTGAAACGCCGTTTCGCCATCGCCGTGGAAATTAGGGTATAATCGAATTCGCAACGCGCAACGGAGCGACGTGATGAGACTCACGAAGGACCAACTCAGGGAAGCGATAGAAACCATCTACGCGGCCCTGTGCGACGACAAGCCGGATAAGGAAATCATGGCGGAGATGGGGCTCACCGCCGAAGACTTCCACGACCTAAAAAAGAAGATGTTCGATCACAAGGCGGACGCCATCCGGAAGAAGCCGAACGAACATGTGTACGTCGAATACCTAATCAACCAAACGGGGAACATCCAGGCGCTCACCGATATGATCGCAGAGTTCAAAAGCTCGAAGCAGTACAACGCGATGGTGGGCGCCGTCAAAGCGCGGGCGGAAATCTACGACAAGCTAGTTGCGAAGGGCCAAGAGTTCGGTTTGATAGATAAGAAACCGGAGCGCAAAGAGATTGTGGCCGGCGTCTTAGTGGCGAACCTAACCAACAAGCAATTGAAGACGGAGATAACGCGCGCACTCGATAGTCTCAACGGTCTTCAAAAGCGTTTCGGTGAAGGCGACCTCCTTGCCCTCCCACCGCCCGAAAGCGTCCATCGCGGACCGGCGCTGGAAAAGGACGAAGGAGAAGCGGCGCCGATACTCGTGAAGCCGACGCACAAGAAATCGAAGGTGACGAAGTCGAAAGTGCGAAAAGGTCGAAGGCGAAAAGCCCCACCGCCTCCCCTCATAGACTTCGAAGCCAACTGAGAGGCAATTTGGTAGTACCGAACCCACGCCGGTCGTTTTGGAGTTATCTGCTCAATGAGTTCCTTGAGGCACTCGTCTTCGTCTTCATTTTTTTGATTGCGGCGAGTATGCTCGGCGCGATACTCGGATTTTGCGATTTACCCCCAACATTCGAAGGAGGGAGCGATGCAGGGGTTAGCAACTGACAAAAACATTTTGGTATGCCATTCGGATACGAACGCGCACGGCAAGCACGATGCGACCGGCGCGTTCATCCCAGAGGCGGAAGCATTCGCAGAGCTTCACGAAATTCCCGAAGAGAACGTTGTGGGAATGAAGCTCGTGAGAACGGCGAAGTGGAGACGACGCGAGCAGACGCTGGACGCCATCGCAACGGCGGGCAAGGACCGACTTCTGGACGCCATCGCGCTATTCGGCCATGGGTGGCCGCAGGGCATCCAATTCGGTTTCAATCGCGAGCATATCCCGGCGCTGGTAGACCGCATGGCCCAGTACTGCCGACCGGACGTGAAGGTCACTTTATTCGCTTGCCTTGCGGCAGAGAACGACGTGAGGGACCGGAACATCACCGGGTTAGGACCGGCGACTGACGGAGGTTTCGCGGACCTTCTGCGAGACGAGATGGTGCGACGCGGACTCGACCGGGGTTGGGTAGACGGGCACAAGACGGCGGGGCATACCTCGTGGAATCCGTTTCTCGTTCGGTTCCTCTGTATCGACGTCGATGACCCGGAAGTTGGCGCAGAAGGTGGCGCATGGCTCGTTGCGCCTCGTTCGGAGACGTGGAAGCATTGGTGCGCGAAACTCAAGGACCAAAAAAGCGGTATGCGCTACCGATTCCCCTTCATGCAAGAGCTAATGGTGAAGGCGGAATTGATGGGCTTGCCTTGGGCGCCGATGTCGCCTCCGATACCTCTTTGAGAGATGGATGACGACGTCCAATTGACTCTCGATCATCTGAAGTTAGCGATGAGAGAGATAGCAAAGGTGAAAGGGATTACGCCGGAACGCGCCGTGTATGAGCATCTCTGCGAAGCTAGCACGGCAACGACGGTAGATGACGAAGGTCGAGTGGTACCGGACTTAGTGACGCGCGCAACTGCGAGTCGCTTGATGGACGAGTTCGGTTTCACTTCGAATTTATCCGAAGGAGGGAGCAAATGAGATTGCTTATAGCAATAGGGTTGATAGCGGTTGGGTTGATGGCGATGGGCGCAGCGGAAAGTACCGGAGTAAATAAGCCCATCCCTGCGAAGCAGTGGACGGAAAAAGCGAAGGTATGGACCGCCCGCAGCTGCGTCGGTGAAGCCGGTTTTGACGCCGTTGAAGAGTGTATGGCGATAGCTTGGGTGTACGCCACCAGGGCGAACGATACGAGCAGAACCTATCTGTGGATAGTGAAGAGGTATTCGTCCGCAATCAAGCGACATGACGAGCACGACCGGCCATGGATATTCGAATTGAACGCGGACGGAGAAAAACCTGAGAATTGGCCGCCCGTTTTATCGTGGAAGCGCCACCGCCCGATGTGGTCCGAAATTCTTGAAGGGTTAGATGCTTGGGCGAAAGGGGACGTACCAAACCCGGTCCCAGGCGCGAACCATTACGGTTCAGTGGTAGATGCTCGCAGGGCGCTGTACGTAAGGAAGTGGACGAAGCTAGAAGCGCCTGGGCATTTTCGAAACTGGTTTTTCGATTCGAAAACGAAGGGAAAAGTGGTTTACCAGTTTCGACGAAACTAGACGGCAACGGTCTTTTACGCTACCATTCGAGTCGTGATGTCAACTTCGCTCCCAGTTCGTTTTTCAACGGACAGGCCATCGTCAAAGGACTCTGGCGAGACGCCGTCAAGGGGCAATTTCACAGGAGGTGAAAAATGGGTTCTGGTGTAAACAGGATGATGACCGGCGCCGTGACCGGGACGGGAAGTGCTCTCAACGTTCGCACCGTGGGCTTCCGGCCCAGGGTCGTGGAACTCCTCAACGTGGGCGGGAACGTTACCGCCAAGTGGGTCGAAGGGATGGCCGACGCATCTGCGGTGAAGTACATCACCGATGGTACGCAGTCGCTCATCACGAGCGACGGGATCACGCCGCTGTCGGACGGGTTCACCATCGGGGCGGACACCGACATCAACGTGGATACCGAACTGGTCCGCTGGATCGCCCACGAGTAGTCGGCGCACCGGGAGTCTCCAACTTGGGCCGAACCGGGCGGTGAGAACCGCCCGGTGTTGGCCGTTTCGAGGTGAGAGATGACGCGCAAATATTCCCCGGCCAAGGCGCCTGACTACGTTATCCATCGAGAGAACGTCACCGCCGTCGATACCATCGCCAACTTCAAAGGGGGCGACGGTATCAACATGGCCAACTATCAGTACGCCCACGTCCAAGTAATCCCCAAACCCGCGTCCGACGCGGACCCAACCGTTGCGGTGTACTGGTGGTCGGAAGCCGCAGGAGAATTCGTTCAAGAAAATCCGGCGCTCACCAAGGCGGGAGTCGGAGCGAACGTCCCATACGAGTTCACCGTTGAGTGTCGCGGAAGAAAGATGTTCATCGCGGTGACCGTTTTGGCGACCGGCGAAGTGGAGAAGATTCTCGTGGGCGGTTTCGAACTCAACGACGCCGGTTGAGAGCGGAGGTAGATGATGGAAAGCGGTCCGAAGAAAGCGCCAGAGTATGCGCACCATCGTTCCGGCGTAACGACTCCGGACGTGATTGCGACGACGCCGCAGACACAAGGGATCAACTGCTCCAACTATCAGCACGCCCATATTCAGGTCGTCCCAAGCGGCGGGGCAAATCCGAACGTCGCCGTGTACTGGTGGTCGGAAGATGGTGGCGTATGGGTACAAGAGCACACTCCCATCACGCGTTCCGGCGTTGGGGTGGACACCCCATACGAGTTCACTGTTGAGTGTCGTGGTCGGATCATGCTAGTCGCAGTGACGGCAATCGCGGCCGGGGAGTGCGACGTGTACGTGGCCGGTTTCGAATTGCAAAACGCCGGTTGAGGCCGGCATGTCGGGCGCATCGATTTCATCGATCATCGGGAAGGGCGCAAAGCGGTTAGACGCCGCAGAGCGTTCGGAGTTGGTAGAATGCTACGAGCACTTCCACGCGATGGGGAACGAGTGGCTGCGCCGACAGATCATCGATAACAATCGCATCGACATCTTAGCGGTAGAGATATTGGGCTATCAAGTTGAGCCCTTTCATCTTGAGCTAATGCGCTACCAATTCGTTCACCCGGACAACATCCAGCTAGTCTTTCGCGGCGCCGGGAAATCAACGATTTGTACCGTCACGAAATCGATTCATTTGCTCCTCAAGAATCCCGACCTCCGCATCCTCATCGCGTCGAAGACGACCTCCAATGCGGAGGCGTTTTTGAAAGAGATCAAGGGGCACTTCGAATACAACGAACGCCTTGCGGAAGTTTTTGGACTCTACTACGACCCACGGCGTGTAGCGAAGTGGGACAACAAAGAGATAGAAGTGCTCCCAAGAAAGACGCATACGAAGGAAGCGAGCATCACGTGCGTGGGCGTCGAAGGGACCATCGTTAGCAAGCACTACGACGTCATCATCGCGGATGACCTCGTTGATGAGGATAACTCTCGCACGCGGCATATGCGAGACAAGACCAAGACTTGGTATTATCAAACGCTTGATCCGACCTTAGAACCGCCCGATGATACCGTGGAGCATCGAGGCGAGTATCACCGCCTGGGAACGCGCTACCACTACGACGATTTGTATGGGCACCTCATCGCGAACGAATTGAGCGAGCATCATCACATTATTCCGTCGCTATCTCCGGAAGGCCGCAGCCCATGGCCCGAGAAATACCCGCCCGAATGGTTCGATGAGAAGCGCAAGAAGTCGGGACTCATCATCTTCAACGCGCAGTACCAATGCGACACGGAGGCGATGAAAGGCGAGGTGTTCCGCTACGACGATTGTCAGTTGATAGAACCGAGTAACATCCCAGGAGGTCTTCGCATCTTCATGGGAATCGATTTGGCGATTAGCCAACAGCAATCCGCCGATCATTTTTCCATCGTCGTTATCGGGATGGACGAGGACAAAAACCGTTACGTGCTAGACTACTACGATGACCAACTCCGGTTCGGGGACCAGACGAAAAAGATCATCGCATTTTACGAGAAGTGGGACCCGATTCGAGCGTGTATAGAGACGAACGCTTACCAGCAAGCGCAATATCAAAATTTGAAGGACGAAGACAAGGACATCCGCCTCACGCCGGTTAACCAGGATAAGGACAAAGTGTCGCGGGCGTGGAAGTTAACGTCGTTGTTCGAAGAGGGAAAAATGTTTTTCAAAAAGGGAGGGAGCATCCATCTATTCATCGAACAGTTGGTGCTATTCCCTAGTTACCGATATGACGACCTCTTCGACGCCTTGGATTTGGCGGTGAGAGCTAGCAAGTTCAGGAAGCGAAAGAAGAGGCGCAAGGAACCGGGATTGATTTAGGAGGGAGCCATGGCGAGAAAAGCGAAACCGGCCGTTGCGAGGATGGCAGAGGAGACGGCGGCAAGCGGTTCCTCCACGAACCAAAAAGCAATGCGTACCATCGGTGCGAGGATCATCGAGATAGACGCGCGCAAAGCGGCGCAAGCGGAACCGGGGAAGTCAACACGGATTCCCGATGATCCCATCTACGCTTTGACCGAAGAGGGGAAGCTCATTGAGCCGCCATACGACCTCTTCACGCTTGCGCTCCTTACCGAGAATAGCACGGAGTTGAATCAGTGCGTCGAAGCTATGGAGACGAACATCGAAGCGTTCGGCCATCGTTTCGTTCCTCGCGTCAAAGGAACGCCCGACAACCCGCTGCCGAAGGACGTCCAGAAAGCGGTCAACAAGGAATTCGTGAAGTTGGAAAACTTCTTCGCGTACGCAACGCGGGAATCCTTCGTCAAATTCCGTCGCAAGCTCCGGAAGGATTTGGAGACGACCGGCACCGGCTATTTCGAGGTGGTTCGGAACGCGGCCGGGGACATCCAATCCTTCGCTCATCTCCCCAGCTATCAAATGCGGTTATCTCGTCTTGAAGATAAGTTGGTGAAGACGAAGAGGAAGATTCTGGAGCTTCAAGAGGACGGCAGCGTGAAGGTCGTGGAGATTTCGGAATGGAGGCGGTTCCGAAAGTACGCCCAGTCCAGGACGGCGAGACGGCGCAACTTGGAAATCTCGCAAGGCTACAAGGGCATCCGGTGGTACAAAGAATTCGGAGATGAACGCATCTACGATAACACGACCGGAGACTTGGCGAAGGAAGGCGAAACGCTACCCATCGACCGCCAAGCAAATGAGGTCATCTATCTCGATTTGTACTCCCCGCGTACTCCATACGGACTTCCCCGGTTTGTCGGAAACTTGCTTAGCATTTTCGGTGATCGCGCCTCCGAAGAAATCAACTACATCACCTTCCGCAATAACAATATTCCGTCGATGGTCATCGCGGTTTCGAACGGGCAGCTGACGGAAGGAACGATTGAGCGCATCGAGAGTTTCGTTGAGTCGCAAATTCAAGGGTCGGACAACTATAGCAAATTCCTAATCCTGGAAGCGGAAGGGATGGTGGAAGGCGAGGACGGGTCGCAGATCAAAATCGACATCAAGCCTTTAACCGAAGAGCAACATCACGACGCGCTATTCCAAAAGTACAGTTCCAATAATCAAGACAAAATCCGTCGCGCATTTCGGTTGCCGCCCATCTTTGTCGGTCGGAGCGACGATTACACGAGGGCAACGGCCGAATCTAGCCGGCAGTTGGCCGATGAGCAGGTCTTCGCTCCGGAGCGTGACGAATTCGACTCCATCATCAATCGTTTCCTCTTCCCGGATATGGGAATCATTTACCACAAGTTCCGTTCGAATTCTCCCAACACTACCGATAACCAAGAGTTGGTAAAAATCCTCGCAGGAGCTGAGAAGACGGGCGGGATGACGCCCCGAATCGCCCGCTTGCTGTTGGAGGATATTCTAGGCATGCCTCTTCCCGAGTTCCAGGAAGGGTATGACCCGGACGTCCCGTTCAGTCTAACGATGGCGGAGGCGGTGAAGAACAAAGCCGACGCATCGGAACCGGGACAGCAGGTCACGGCGCTCAAATCCCTCTTCCGGGAGCTATATGACGACGAAGAAGAAGCCGATGCGATGTACGAAGCCGCATGCGAGAAATGCGGGAACCTCGTCCACGTTTCGAAGCTGGATACCAGCGGTGATCCGTTGGTCGATCATCTCCTGGAAGTACACAAGCGCATCGAGTCGAAGTGGGCCGAAGAAGTCGGTGGCGAAGAAGACGACGATCACTCCCACGAAGGCTAACCGGCGTTGTCGCTTGAGCGCACATACGCTGGTCTCGTACTAGCAGACTCCATCATCGCGAAAGCGGCGCGCATCTCCGAAGTCTCGCAGATGGGAAGAGTCGAGAAGCGCGCACGCGAGTTCATCACGGCCGCTTGGGAACGTCGCGCAAAGCAAGCGACGAAGAAAGCCGCAGCGATGGCGCGGCAGCTGAAACCGGCTTCGCAAATTGCCGCTGCGGTCAACAAGATCATGGGCGGATGGGCGAAGGAAATTGAGCCGGTGTTCTTGAAGGAGTTTGCGAGCGTCTATCGCCTGGGAAGAATCGCGGCGTGGAAGAAAGCAACGCGCCAAACGAAAGCGGAGTTGCGCTACAACACGCCCAAATTCGAAGAGGTGAAGAAAGCGGACGTTGCGCAACTGCTCCCAAGTTTCGACCTCATCGACGATGCGGCGGTCGAAGCGTTGGAGAACCAGCAAGTGTTCTGGATAGGAGAGCACTACAAGGACAACGTCTCCCCAAGCATCGCCGGTGTAACGAAGGAGACGATGGCGCAAGCCGGTCGCGATGCGCGAGCAGCGGGCAAGGCGATGTCCGAAAAGGTCGCCGCATCGCTATCGAAAGTGCGAGTGCCGGGCGGGTTCAACGGGAGCGCAAAGCAGTACTTTGAAGGACTCACGGCGAACGCGATGACCGTGGCGAGGGTCCACGGCCAGATGCGTAGCTTTATGGACATTGGGATCACGCGCTATTCGATTAGCAATCCCAGCGATCATCGGACCTGTAAGCGTTGCGCCCATATGGAGGGGAAGGTCTTCACGACGAAGCAGGGCGCCGAGCAGATGGGGAAAGAGCTTGCGGCCGATAGTCCGGAAGAAGTGAAAGCCGCTCATCCGTGGCTAACCGAAAAGCAAATCAAGGACATCTCCCCGAAAGCAGGACCACAAAAAGGCGCAGCAGGAGCGAAGGACGCAAAAGCGCTCGCAGCGAAGGGCCAAGCACTACCTCCCTACCACTACCGTTGTCGATGTACCGTCGATATCAGCGATGAGGTAGGGTCGTATGAAAGCCTTGCGCCGTTCGTTGCGCCGAAACCGGGCAAACCGCCCGTGATGATTCCGCCTATCGAAGCGGTGCGCATAGCCACACCATCGCTGTGGGCCAAAGGATTGGATGCGGCGGAAAAAGAAGCATTCGGCGCTTGGAGTGGCCAGGATTATTTCTCGATCAAGCTCGTGGATCAGGGCGGCAAGGAAGCCGCCAAGAAATATCCACAGGCCGCCAAACGGTTAAAAGCGATGCGCGAAGCGTTAGACCGGGCGCCCATTCACCAAGGCAAGGTCTATCGCGGAATGTACGCGATGGACGACGAAGCCATCGCGCCGTTCATCAAAAAGGGAAACATCGTCCAGCAGGATTCATTGAGCAGTTGGTCGCAGAGTAAAACCGTGGCAAAGGGCGCAGGGGAATTGGCTACGGAAAAGGGCCAGAACTTCCTGATAATGGAAGTGAAAACTAGCAAGGGCGCCTATGATATTACTCCGGCAACAATCGGCCACGAAAAGGAAGTGCTATTAGAAAAAGGAAAAAAACTGCGCGTCCAAAAAGTGGTAAAGATCGTTGGCGAAAATTCGATGGGTGAAAAAGTCTCCGGGTATCGCGTTCTGTTTCAAGAAGTCGATGACGCGGCGTTGCCGAAGCTCAAACCGAAGCCCAAGCCGAAACCGAAGAAGAAACCGAAACCGAAGTTGACCGGCGACGACAAAGTGCTGTTCGATTTGAAAAAGGGCAGCGTGGTCTCTCAACGGAGAATCGGGCAAGGCGTTAACGGCGCCGAAAGAATGGTTTTGGAAACACCGGACGGCGCAAAGATAGACGCTGTTTGGAAAGCCGCAAAGAACGAAGAGAAAAAATTGAGGCAGGGAATCAAAGCTGGGTCCTATTATCGGCGTGAGGCCGCTTACTATCGGTTGGATGTAGAGCTAGGAGGGAAGCCGGTTACACCTCCAACAATTGCGCGCAACCCTAAGACCGGACAAGGCAGGGGAAGTCTTCAAGCATGGGACAAGAAAGCAAAAGGAATGGACGACGCATTCGGCGGTCCTATTTACTTGGATTTGTCGGACGCGCCAAGCGTGCGTCGAACATTTTTGATGGACGTAATTGCGGCGAACGATGATCGACACGGCGGGAATATTCTGTTCAAAGTAGCGGGCCAAGGGAAGAAAAGAACAATCAAAGTAGTCGCAATTGATAACGGTCTTTCGTTCCCGAAGGGGAACGTGTCGAGATTCCTTTTCCCGCCATCCACGGCGGGAGAGAAGTTGATGGCGTTAGACGACGTCAGCATCAAGCAAGTGAAGAAGTTGAAGTTGGAAAACGTGGCCAAGATATTGAAGAAAGAAGGCATCGACGAATTGGCCGCGAAGCAAACGTTGATAAGAATAAAAGCGTTACAGAAAAATCCGGAAGTGTTGACAGACGCGCTCAAAAAGAAATTGTTTGATCCATTTACGGGTCAGCAAAGGAGCCTGGACAAACTCGACGCTTTCCAGCGAAGGACCAGGGTGAGAGAAACCATGGAAGGATTTTTCAAGGACGCCGCGATGAGACCGGGCAAAATAGGCGTCATGCCGGATGATCGAAAAGCCATTGATGGAATACTCGACAAGGTTTACAAAAAGTCATCGAAGAGGAATTGAATTCAGTAGGTATAAAAAGATGCTATTAAAAGTCTCCCAATTTAATCGCGCCGATGGAAGCTACACTCTCCTGGTAACCTTCAATTTGAAAGGCGGGAAAGTGAAAGCCGATTGGCAAGCCGGTTCCGGCTGGTTCAAAGAGGACTTGGAGCACAACGGCATCGTGACAGCCGATGGGCAGTTCTTCCCGAAGGATGGAAAGAAATTCTTCGATGCGCTTCCACTCGCTTTCTCCAACTCCAGCGTCATCATCGTCCACGAGGGAACGATGCCGCCCAAGTTCGCAGATTCCGGTTTCGATTTCATGACCGTGTATGACGAGAACGGAAAGCAAATCGAGCCCAAATAATTTTCTCCGACTTCTAAAAATTCCCCTCTTACACGAACGTCAAATAACTTTCCTATCCTAACGCAGCAGGGTTATCCTAGTCATCGTACCGTTCCTTGAAAGGGACATCGATGACGAACGCAAAGCGCAGGGCTTTTCCACCGTCCGAAAAAGGCAAACCACGGAAGCAGCCCGCATCCGAATCGGCCGCGCCAGCGGAAGACACGGAAAGCAAACTCTACATTCCCATCGCGAAGGCAAATGCGGAGGAGCAGACGGTCACCGGAGTAGTCCTCCAGCCGGAAGTTACCGACGCACAAGGCGACATCTACTCCGCTGACGTCATCCGCAAGGCGGCGCACAAGTTCCTTTCTAACTACAACAAAGCCACGAAGCTAGGCTTACAACACAAGAATTTCAAAAAGCAATTCGACCTCGTGGAATGCTACACGGCGCCTCAATCCCTTATCATCAATGGCAAAACGATCAAAGAGGGTTCATGGATTATGACCGTCAAGGTCTTGAGCGCCGCTATCTGGAAGAAAGTTAAGAAAGGCGAAATCACCGGCTTTTCCATCGGCGGAAAAGCGAAGGTGCGGAAGTTAACGCCGCAGTGAAAGAGGACGGAGAATGCCGCGCACACCGGTGAGAAGATTCGTGGAATTGAACGTGGACGAGGTATCATTGGTGGATAGTCCGGCGAATGAAGAGGAATTCGCCGTGATCAAAAGCCTGACAGCCCAGGAGGAAGAAATGTCCGACGATAAGACCAAGGACGCGGGAACGGAAGCCGCAGAGGAGAAACCCGAAGAGGGAACCGAGCCCAAGGCCGAAGAGAGCACCGAAGAGGCGACCGGGGACGGGGACGCCGAAAAGGTGGAGACGGAAGTGGACGCGCCCGACGATGAGGGCGTGAAGAAGGCGTTGGACAAGGTCGCAAGCCTGGTCGAAGACATCGCCAAGGCCACCGGCGCCTCCACCGACTCCGAAGAGGAGACGGACGAAGAAGAGGAGACGGAGAAAGGCGCGATGTTCGGCGCATCCGGGATTCGGGAGCTGATGGAGAAGACGCTCAAGAAAGCCGGGATCAAGGGCGATGCTCTCAAGGCGGCGATGGCCGACTTCGACAAGAAGATGAAGGCCACCAAGGGGAAGAAGCAGATGCCGGAGGAAGAGGAAGAGGACGCGAAGGCCAAAAAGTCCTCCACGCCGGATGACGCCGAAGAGGAGACGGACGCGGACGAAGAGGTCAACAAGACCTTGGACGTGATCGAGGACGCCATCCAGAAAGCGAAGCGGTTCACCCCGAAGCGCGAAGAGGCGCTCAAGACGGTCGTGGACCAACTCTCGACTCTCCTCAAGGAGCTCACCGGCACGGCCAAGGCGACGGCGCCCAGCGGCACCTCGTTCGGCGCAAGCGGAATCCAGGACTTGACCGTGGCGGTCAAGAAGCTGGCCGAGGCGTTCGGCAAGCACACCGAGGAAACCGCGAAGACGACGAAAGCGCTCAACGAAAAGGTCGAGGCAATCGAGAAAGAGCGTGCGCCGTCCACGTCCATCGACGGGGACGACACCGACAAGGAAGAGAAAGCGGAGAAGAGTTTTTGGGCGGGCGTCCTGTAGGACGGGTTCGACCAAAGTGATTACCATCAGGAGGTAAAAATGTCCGGTATTTCAAATGAGGAACTGGTCGAGAAAGCCGTCATCGTGGCGGATGATCTCGCCAGCGCAGGCAAGCTGAACCCGGCGCAGTCCGACAAGTTCATCGACTATGTCGTGGACGAGACGGTGCTGAAGAACAACGCCCGTGTCGTGCGGTTCCGTAACGAGTCGCTGGAAATCGACAAAATCGGAATCGGCGCCCGTGCGGCGGTTCCGAAGTCGGAAGCGGTGGACCCGGGCATCCGGCGCGGGATCAACACGAGCAAGGTCACGCTCACTCCGAGTGAGGTCATGGTTCCCTTCGAAATCGGGGATAACTTCCGTGAGCTCAACATCGAAGGCGAGGCGGTGGAGGATCACATCGTTCAGATGTTCGCGAAGCAGATGGCGAACGACGGTGAAGAACTCTTCATCACCGGGAACAAGCTGGGACCGGCCGTGCTCGAAGGCGACATCCTGGACGGCGGGAGCACGACCCAGTACATCAAGGACTCGTACCTGGCCCTTCAGGACGGGTGGCAGCTCCTGGGAGACGGCGGGCACATCGTGGACGCGGCGGGCGCGAACATCGGCCTGAGCATCTTCGGGAAGGCGCTGAGGGCGATGCCGACCAAGTTCCGGAGAAACAAGAAGGCACTCCGCTTCTTCTGCTCTCCCGACCTCGCCCAGCTCTACATGGAGAAACTCTCCACGCGCGCAACGAACGCGGGCGACAACGCCGTGGCCGGGATGGGCGTGGCGCCGTTCGGCGTTCCCATCGTCGAAGTTCCTCTCTGGGACTTCCAGTCGAAGGTCGTGGAGCACATCGTCCTGACCGGAACCGACGTCATCCCGCTGAAGAACGCTCCGGTGTCGAGCGTGGTCGTTCTCCCGAGCAATCTCGGTTCGACTCCCACCACCCCCTACGTGGAAGGGACGGACTATCACGAAGACCTCGCCAACGGTACCATCCAGAGGGACGCGGGCGGGTCCATCGGCGCCGGTGCGACGGTGAAGGTCACCTACAGCGCGAATCCGCAACTGATCCTGACCCACATGAACAACTTCATCGTGGGCATCGGTCGGGACGTTCGCATCGAGAAAGACCGCGACATCTTCAAGGGCGTGAACCAGTACGCGATCACGGCCAAATGGGCGGTCGAGTTCGAAGAGGACGACGCAATCGTCAAGGTCCGGAACATCGGGACCGGCGTCTGATCTCTTCGGTGAATCGGTAGCGTAGCGGACCGGCCCAGGTCGGTCCGCTACCTCCAAAACGAAAGCCATTGCTTGGAGGTTCAAAGATGGCACGAGCAAGAGTAGAATTAATGGGTAGCCTGAGCCACACTCGTGGCGGGCGAAAGTTCGAAAGGGGCAAGCCCCAAGTCCTCACCAACGCGGCCGAAATTCTGTACTACCAGAACCAGTCGGATTTCGCCGTGACGATGGAGGAGGCGCCCAAGAAGAAAGCGAAAGCGGCGCCGCCGACACCGCCCGCAGAGGAAGCGAAAGGGGATGGCGACGATTACACCGAAGAGCAGCTCAAGAAGATGAAGAAGAACGAGCTGTTGGAGGTGGCCGATGAACTCGAACTACTCCTGGAGGGTAGTGAGAAGAAGTCGGAGATGATCGAAGCCATTCTGGAAGCCCAGAAAGGATAACGCGAGATGGTCATCGTCCAAATCGCAAGAGGAGTACAGCCGTTCCAACTGGAGGATTTCCCCAAGGACGCGAAACGCTCCGTGGAGAAAGGCGCACTCCACTTCAAGCCGGGAACGAAGGTCATCACCGATGACGAGTGGGACCGGCTTCAGAAGCTCCTCAGCAAAGAGCGCAAAGACCTGGCGAACAAGGTCATCGTCGTCTCGAAATCGCCGGACAAAAAAGCGTCGAAAGCGAAGCCGAAACCGGACGCAGAAGACGCTGGGAAGGACGGCGGCAAGAGCGGCAAGGGCAAGGGCGGCAAAAACAAGTAGTCGCCCGCCACCGTTTCGAACCTTGCTTGGGTTTTCCAATGAGGTGCCTATTTGTTCAAGATCAATACCCGTGACGGACTTACCATCAAAGCAGACCTCTCCGACGAAGAGCAAGCACGCGAAATAATCCGACGTCTCAAGGACCGAAAATATCAAGAGGGCATCACCGGGATTTCGGTGGTTAGGAACTGTACCGGGAAGTTCCGTTGCCCCTCTTGTAATAAGGCGACGGAGTTTGTTTGTAGTCGTTGTGGAAACGCCACTAGGGATGCGGTTTGCGGTATCGGCGCCCAGTACTCTATCTCTCGACCCATCGGCATCCCTGGAGTGTTCTACCAAATCGAGGCGGTGGCGCCCGATAGGGAGGCGCGGATCAGGGGCGGTGAGAAGATAATCTGCTTTGCGGGAGACATCAAGATGGTATTGATGTCGCATATCGCGCAACCGGCCGCGCGCATAACCTTATCGAAAACCGGAAAGAGGCGTTATAATCCCTTTGTAGATTAGAGAATCGAACGGTGGAGGTACCATGCCCATCGAAAAAGTGACGAACGATGATGCGTCGGGAACCTGCTTGGGAGGCGACCACGGCGCAACGGACGTCGGCCCAATCCTCGCAAAAGTCAACGAGATGATCGATGAGTTGAACGCCTTGCGCGCTCTCACAGGAGGCGGGGACGCTCGAATCACCGATGAGGGAGGCGTTGCGGTCAAGTTCACCAACAAGACCGGCTCACCTTCCGTGAAGGGAGAAATCGTTGAGGCGTCCGACACGACGGACCGGGCGGTGAGAGTCGCAATTGCGGACGCTCTTGATCCCATCGGCGTGATGTACGAAGACGGCGTTGCGGACGGTGAAGATGTCTGGGTCGTGATATCCGGAATCGCGGACGTGCTCTTGAAAGATGGGACCGCTTCAACGCGTGAGCACTGGGTCGGAGTAAGTGACGCGGCCGGTCGTGCGGATGCGACAACGGCGACTCCTCCAGGCGCGGTGCTCGCCCACTTCCGAGAAATCGGCCATGCGCTCGAAACGAAGGGAAGCGGAACCGACGTGCTCTGCCGAATCGCGATGCACTTCAATTAGGAGGCAACGTTGGCCATACGAAATATCACGAACGACGACGCATCCGGAACTTGTTTAGGAGGCGACCACGGTACCACCGATGTCGGTCCGATTCTTTCGAAGATCAACGAAGCTATCGATCAATTGAACCTTCAAAAGAACGACATCCATTTCAGTTTCGAACCGTCGCTGGAAACCGACCGGCAAAACTATCGGGTTGGATCACGTTTCATCTTCCGTGGTTCGGCCGTGCTCGGCACTCCGTCCGCTATCAAAGCGATCATAGAGATAGCAAGCGCACTCGCCCCAGGCGACATCCGCATCTACGACAAGACCAACGACAATCAGATATGCGAGCTGACGGGCATCGACGTTGAGGACGTCTTGATCTACGATTTGGGACCGCTGTCGAACATTTCGGAGGGTGAAGCGATTTGGGAGATTCAAATACGAGTCCCGTCGCAAGGCGACATCATCGAGGTAAAAGCGCTGAACGTTCATTGGCCGGTGTAAGGAGGCGCGCATGGACTTGGAGATTCGGAAATATCGAGTTTGGTGCGAGACGGAAGAAGCGAACAAGTTTGTTTGGGGACTCACCGCTCCGACCGAATGCCCGGACAATCCCGCCCACACTATCGACCCGACCAAAACCGCCATCGTGAGGGAGTGCTACTGTAGAAACCCGGGCAACTACGACCCGAACAATTTCACCCTCGCAGAAGCGAAGATATGTAAATGCGCCGGCATCGACCATCGAACGCTCGAATTGATCGCGCAAGGGTTCGTGTTCGCCGGTAAGACGTTCAGCCTCAGCCAAGCGGCGCAATCGAGACTACTGGGGATCAACCAAGTACGAGATAACCCTGCGGTGACGTATCCCATCAACTGGAATACCATCGATGATAGCGACGTGTACCCGGTTCCGGACTCAGCGACGTTGTTCTCATTCTACCTCACAGCGATGGGAACGTACCGGGCGCACGTCGATTCCGGAACCACGTTGAAGGATCAAGTGAGGGCCGCAACGACCAAGGCGGAAGTCGAAGCGATCATTGATCCGCGATAGGAGAAAAACGCGTGTCGGATGAGCCTCGAATCCTCTGCTGCTTGACCGCTACCAAGAAGTGGTACGGGCGCCTCATCAGGTGGGCGTCGGATTCGAAGGTGAATCATTCATTCCTCAAACACGAGGACTCGTTTTGGGACGATTGGCGAGCGACGGAGATCAACGAAATTGGACCGCACGATTGCGACGTCGATAGGCTCCAGCGAATCGACTACATCGAGCATTGGGAGTCGGATATTTCCCTTCTCAAAGGGATGAGGGCGGTTCGCAAGGTCGTGGGAGGCTCGAAATACGATTGGCGCGGTTTGCTGTTCGGGATATTGCGTCTGATTTGGATCAAAGCGACGGGACGCAAGGTCACCAAGGCGGTACACTCGGACAATCGGTGGTTCTGTTCGGAGTTCGTTGCCCGCGTCATCAAGGAATCTGGCGTGCCGGGAACGGAGGATTGGGAACCGGAAAACATCGCGCCTGGAATGCTGCGAGAGTTCTTTCTGGATAGCCCGCATTTTCACCTAGTGGAAGACCCAACGGGAGGGTAGGTATGGGAAGGAAGACGAGCGCATCTGAAGTACCGGACGTGGAGATCAAGGGAAAGAAAATTTCTCTCAGCTTGAGAGCTATCTTCATCGTGCTGGGCGCGTTGGGCGTAACCGGGGGAACATTCGGCGCCGTTCGTCTAGCAACCGTGGGAGACGTCGAAGCCGCAGAGAAGCGCGTTGAGAAAAAAGTCCACAAAGAGAAGAAAGCGCGTGAGGCCGGGTTCGTGACGTTCGATGCGCGGTTAGTCGTTCAAGAAGAAGCGACGAACGATTTGAAAGATACGGTCCAAGAAGTCCAAGAGGTCCAACATTGGCAAGTAGCCGATCAAGCGGCGGAACGGACTTCCCAGGAGGCGCCGAAGCACAAGCGCAAGGACGCCTACAAACGACTCTTCAAGCGCAATTTGAATCGCTTGAAAAGCAAACGTCCGCCGTGCGCTAACCTAGAGTGCACGAATTGAAGGAGAGGAAAATGCCCGAGCAGAAAACCGTAAAGATGGACGTGGTAGTCCACAAGGCGAATATCCCGTTGCTGGCCGGGGAGTCGTTGTACGACTTCACCACGAATCTTTCGCGGGCGGGAAGCGAGCACCTGAAGTCGAGTCTCAGCATCGCGAAGGGCAAAGGCCACGCGTGGATGATGGAGGCTTTCGCGGACACCGCCATCTACTCCACGTACAAGAACGACGAACCCACCAAGTATTACGCGATGACCTACAAGCGCGACAAGAACGGTGATTTCGAATTCGGCAAGGCGTTGGAGGTGAGGCGCAAGACGGTCTTCACGCCCAAGACGGAGACGATGCCGCTCACGAAATCGAAAGAGGAAGAGACGGTCATCAAGGCGGAAGGCGCGTGGGACGTCGTCAACAAGCCGTTTCCGAACGAGCACGCCGCAAGGCAGACCGACCCCAAGCAATACGATCAGTTCAGGCGCGGCGCACCCAAGGGTTTCCCGGCCGGTGTGAGTGTTATCTGGGGCGTGAAGCTCAAGCCCAAGCGGACGGTCGAAATCCAGTCCATCCGATTCGACGCCAAGAAGTTCACGCCGGCAGAGGCGAAAGCGTGGCTCAAGGAACGCGATTTCAAAACGGGTATCGAGGCGGCGGCAAAGCCCAAGAAGACTCAGAAGCGCCTCTTCCAGATAGGCGACTGGGAGCAGACCGAAAAGGACTTTTGGAGAGGCGTTCTGTAGGAGGTAGCCGTGACGGACTACATCACCATCGCGGACGTGCGAGCCGAAGGACTCGACGCAACTGAGTACCCGGACGCGGAAGTCCAAGCGGCCATCGAAACGTGGCAAGCCTTTCTCATCAGGGCATGCCGGCAATGGTTCGAACCTATCGACCTAACATTGGAGGTCGATGGGACGAATTCGGATACCATCCATACCGGCGTCCCCATCATCTCGATTGAGTACGTGAAGCTCAACGGCGACAGCGCCAACTTGGATACCGATTACTACAAGGTGTATAACTCGCGCAGCTATCCGGATGACCGTCGAAACCCCAGGATCAAACTCGTAATGGCCGATGAGGAGGGTTCAATCTACACGCGGCCGTGGGCATACGGTCGTGGCGGTCGGATGATCTTTCGGAAGGGAAGGAAGAATCAAACCATCAAGGGCGTTTTCGGCTTCACGGAACCGGACGGAAGCGTGCCCAAACTGATCCAACGGGCGTTGCTGAAGCTCGTGATCGAGAAGCTCACAACGCCGTTGTACACCGCTGCCGGGTCGCCACCGCCCGGTGGGAGCGTTCCTCCGTTGCTCGGCCCAATCATCGAGGAACGGACCGATGGGCACCAGCGGAAGTTCGGTCAAGCAGGAGGCGAGTTGAAGCCGCGTGCGCCCGGTCTCAGCGGCATAACGAGTGACCAAGAAATCCTCGACATCATCCGACTCTACAAGGCGCCTATCGGATGCGCGACACCGGCGAATCCGAGTTACAGCTGATGACGCTTCCGAACCTCCTTCATCCCGTCCCTATCGTCATCACGCAATTGGATAAAACCAACACCGTGTACGATGACGACTATCGCGAACCCGTAATGCAAGCGGCGCACGAGACTTCCAAGACGTTACCGGGGCAAGTGAAGTGGGGACTCGATGACGAGCTGGCGATGTCGGTCGGAGGCCCATCGGAAAAGGCGGATGGGTACGTGCTCTTCAGGTACGTCGATTTGAACGCGCAATCGGTCGTGCTTAAGCAAAACGACCGCTTCACGAAAATCGGGAACGTTGAGACGGACGTTTACATCGTGAGCCTCAAACCCATCGGCCATTACCCGGAAGCGGGCGGTGCGACGATGGTGAAGGCGTTTTTCTCGGACAGGCAACCGTCTCGCCAAGGGCTACAATAGTGCCGGTCGCTTTCAAACGGGATAAGGGATGGAAGAAACTCCAACAGGCGTTGGAGCCGGGGAAGGCGAACAAGATCATCCGCAAGCATATGAGACGCGCAACGCGCCTCAACGGGAAGATAGCGGAGAAGCAGATCAGGGACTCGATCAAATCGGGAAGGTACGTTGGGAACGCGCCGCTCACCGTCGCGATTAAAGGCGGCGACAAACCGTTGGTCGATACCGGGAACCTATTTCAAGCGGTGACTTCGAAAGCTGTTACTGATCTATCCGTTTTCATCGGTATTCTTCGAACATCCGAGGTCTTTAACATCGGCGTGGCTATACACCAGGGAGTAGCCATAAAGGTCACGAAGAAGATGCGTGGGCTTTTCTACGTCCTTTGGCTCGCTAGCACTGGAGCAATCGCTCCCTCATCGCTAACTGGAAGGGCCGCAGAGCTTTGGGAGCGGATGCCGGGCGGATGGCTCCCTCTCAAAGCGGGAACGAAGGTCATCACCATCCCGTCTCGACCGTTCATCAAGCAAGCGTTCGATGATCCGAGTCTCCGAACCCAAGCGAAGAAGAATTGGCAAGCGGGATTGCGGATGGCGTTCAAAGAAATTAGGGAGACGTCATGAGGCTTTGGAAGCTCATCAAGCGGTTCCGTTTCCTGGAAGAGTATCGAGCGAAGATCACGTTGGGAACGAATGCGCGTCTCAATCCGAAAACGAACCGCATCCAGCTTCAGGAGGATAGCGCAGGCGAGTATCCCACGAGTGCAAATATCTACGCAAAGACTTGGGTAACAAATCCGAATACGGTAAAGCAGTGGCTCAACTTCCAAGTTTTCGACACTCAGGTGTACGACGATTCTGGAAATGCGCTCACGAGTTTGGGTTTCAGATTGGGCGATGGGACCGACGAATACTACTGGACGGGAAGTGCGTGGGCGGTAAGCACGAGCAATTGGAATACGGAAGCGGATATTGCGAACAACATCGGTTCCTTCCCGGTCACCGAGAAGAAAATCCAAGTCATCGTGAACCTCGTCACGACCGACAAACGCTACACACCGACCGTCGAAGAAGTCCGCTTGCTATATTCCTCCGATGTAGAGTTTCAAGAGGATTTGATCGTCAGGTCGCTCATCCCGAAGTTGCGAGAGGAAATTCAAGTCATCGCGGACTATCCGTTGCCGGCGCTTTCGGCGCCCGCTTCGACCCTCGATTTGGACGACTATCCGTTGGGGACGCCTTACAACATTGTGGGTATCGATTCCGTTTTCAACCATACCGATGACCCCGATCACTTCACCGATTTATTTCAATCCTACGACCCGAACACGCGCGTGATAACGTTGAGCGCCTCAATCGACGCGGGGAAGGTTCCTTGGGTACGATTCTTGTGGACTCCGGAGGTCGCTATCTCCACGTCGCAAGAGTACAACGAGCTTGAAAAAGTCCCCGCAATTGAACTAATCGACTTCGCATTTACCAACAAGCGCCAAGTGGGGCAAGACACCGGCGTACTCAATAAGGATTCCGGCGCAGGAACGTTGCTTCCAGGACCACGACAGACGGACATCGAAATCTCCATGCGCGGTGTTACCGATTCGGCAAGAGACCACGAGCGATTAGCCGATGAGATGCGAGACTTTTTCTTTAATAATCCCGTCATAGTATCGAGAGGAATGGACGAAGAATACCGCTTACACCTCCTCAACGAGTACACCGACCAAACCGGACCGAACCGGGGAGACATCCACGCAGGATTCCTTCGTTTTCGAATAGCAGGAGCGTTATTCTATCAAAAGCAAACGAAAGACGTGTACGCAGTCAAGCGAATGGTGCTGACCGGCGACATGGACGTAACCATCGATTAGGAGGCTAGCAATGGCGCAACGACGATACGGACCAACCCGTGGAGCTGGCGTCACCATCACGGAGTTAGAGGGTGACAAGACCATCGAACCGGCGGCACTCGGTTTCGCTGGGTACGGGGGCATCCTCGAAAAAGGACCGGTGGGTGAGCTCATCGAGGCGACCAACAAAGCGCAGTTCGGGAAGAAGTGCGGGAGCTACATCGATGACTCCCTGCTTCCCGACGCAGCGTTGGGATACTACGACCTCGCCAACGGCGCCGGTGGGTTGCTCTTGGTCCGCGTGACGGACGGGAACGAAGAGCAAGCGGCTCACACCTTGTACGCCCGCAGAGGAGACGTTCTCACGCCGATGGGGACTCTCAAGGCGCACAACGGCGGAAGATGGGGCGGGAAGGAGTTGCGCTTCACGAAGGACTTGAGCGCAATCGGGAAGCTCACCGAGACGACCCTTGACACCGAAGAGACGACCGCATTCGCAACCGACCAATGGAAGGGAGGTTACATCGAGCTTGCGGCCGTCGCCAACAAGCGATACGACATCGTGGGAAACACTTCGGCGGGCGTCATCACCGTCGCATCGGACGCGACGATGCTAACCGATCACGGAGGCGGCGCTGACCTGCGTTACTACCTCGTGCTAGAGAACGAAGCCAAGGCGGTGAGCTTCATGATCCAGGACGGGGAGGACAACCCCGATTCCGAGTTCAGCGTTTCAATCTACGTCGATGGGGCGTTCGTCAAAAAGTATCCGAACCTTTCGACCGACCCGACCAGCCCCAGGTATTGGGTGGACGTCATCAACGACGATTCGTCCAACTTCGAAGTCGAAGCCGTGGACCTCTGGACGGGCGCGCATACCGCCGATGTCCGACCGGCGAATCACTACGGCAAGACGGCGACCGTGACGGCCACGGTCCTTACCGCCGACATCCACGACTTCGCGATCAACTCCCCCGGTGGCGGCAACCCAACGTTGACGTTGGGGTCCACGACCGATGCGATGGTCGCGCAGAAGATCACGATCACGATGACGGCCGCAACGACCGGCACGGCGGTTTCGGACAAGTTCGGCGCCCTGGGCACGGTGACGCTGGGAACCCTCTTCAACCCTCCAGGTGCGGCAGGAGGTGCGCTCAAGAACAAGTGGGCACCTCCGTTCACGGTAACAGCGGGCGCAAGCCCGTTGGTTGCTACGGACACGCTCGTCATCAACTACAAGCCGTTCATCCTGGATAGCCTCATCGACGGGCGCCTGTACCCGAATAAGCCCGAGTCCAAGCTGGAATACTACCGCATCGTGGACAACAACCACAGCTCGATTACCGTCGCAGACGGTTCGGACCTCACGATGAGCGGCGCAACTGGAAAATACTTCCTCGTGGAAGCGCCGCAAGAGTTGACGAACGGAAGAGACGGAAACGCAGACCTCGTGGACGCCGATTACACCCAGCAAGTCTGGGATACCTCGAACAGCCCATTCAACCGAATCGTGAACCGCAACTTGGGTCTGGTGAAGTTCGCAACGCCGGGGATCACCTCAACGGCGGTCCAGAAGGCGGGCATCGCTTACGCAGAAGCGAAGAACCACCAGTACAGGTACGAAGCGGCGTCCAACGTTCTCACCGAATCGGCCGCCATCACGCTCGTCAACGACACGCTTGGGCGCAACGACTTCGCGGTGATGAGTTTCCCAAGCTACGCATACGTGGCCGACCCGGAAGGAGGCGCGGAAGGGAAGCGCAAGCTCATCTCCTGTACCGGGATGATCCACGGGCGGGAAGCGCGCATCGCGGCGGACTATACCGGGTACCACAAAGCTGAGGCCGGTATCGAAGCGACCCTGCCGGCGATTCTCGCGTTGCCGACCGGTGAAACGATTCTGGACGAAGAGTCGCTCAACCCGGTCGGAATCGGCGTCATCAAAAAGGTGAAGGGCAACTTCATCCTCTGGGGCGACCGCACGTTGTACCTCGATTCGAACTGGAAATGGAAGCATCAACGCGAGCAGATGAGCTACTACGAACACGTGCTCCAGGAGAACTTCGATTGGATCATCTTCGCGATCAACGACCCGGTGGAGGAGAAGAAAGCCATCGTTTCCTTCCAGACCTACTTCTATCCGGAGTGGACGAAGCGGGCGCTGCGCGGCGATACCTTCGAAGATTCGACCATCATCAAAATCGACGCTGAGAACAACACGGACGCGACCCGTGCGAGCGGTGACATGAACGCCGAAATCAAACTGCGGCTGGCCGATACGGTGGAGAGGTTCAATATCTTCATCGGCAAGCAGGGCATCTTCGAATCGGTGGGATAATACAAGGCGCTGCCTTGAGACGAGAAAAGGAGTAAGCAATGAAGGTTCTGAAGAAACTACTCGGCATCGCTGGCGCCGGAATCGACGAGTCATACGAGGATATCAATCAGCTGTACGATGTCCTCAAGGCGCTCGTGCAGGGGAAATCCCCGGCCGCATCCGCGTACCAAGCGACAATCGCCACGGCGACCATCGGCGCGTTCATCGTCGATGACGATGAGAGCAAGCTCACCGGCTTGCGGACGTCCGTGGGCACGACCGGCACGGCCGGAAGCACCACGGTACAGGTCCACAAGAACGGCGCGTCGCAGGGCGAGTTGACGACGGCAAACACGGAGGATGACGGCACGAAGAAGTCGCTGGCCCTGGACATCTCGTTGGCGGCGGGTGACCTCGTGGAAATCGTCGTCTCAGCGGCGCCCACGGCCGGTGCGGACTTGGTCGCGTCCGTCCAGGCGAACGCGGTGACGGTGGAGTAGCAACGTAGCTAAGACCGCAAAAGCGGATTCTTTGGCTCAAGGAGGATAGAATGAAAGGCGCAATCCTGCCGGACCATATCCCGGTAAACAACTTCGAACTACTCGTCATCGGCCTTCCGCCTCTCACGCCGACTGAGGTCAGCGGAATCGAGGACGAACTGGTCACGACGGACCTGCCCGACCGGACGAAGGCATCGGGCGGCGAGCGCAACCCAGGCGAGTTCACGATCATGCTCCCGATGCACCACACCGTGGAGCAAGCGGCGATGGAGGTATGGTTCAAGGAAGGCCAACACCCCATCAGTCCCGGCTACAAGAAGCCGGGGACGCTCATCCACAAGTCGGGAAGCGGGAATGTCCTCAGGACGTTCAGCTTGCTGGGCGCATTCGCGTCGAAGCGGGTACTGCCCGACCTGGAGATGGTGAACGAAGGAGAGATGGCGACCGTCGAGTGGACGATTTCATACGACGATATTCTGCCCATCTAGTGAACCCAAATACACGGTTGGGCCTATCATGGCTCCAAGCAAATGGAGGTGAACCGTGAACGATTCCGAGAAGACCGAAAGAGACCCAACAAAACCGAACTACGTGGTCACCACTCTTCAAGAGCAGGGACCCAAGCTCCCATTGGCCGTCGTGGACTCGAAAGGCGCCGCAGGAGACGCCATCGAGACCAAGCGATGGAACATGAGGGAGGAACGAGCGTTGGGGCAGTTGCGCGCCGAACATCCCGACCTCAACATGGCGCAGTACGCAAGCATGGTGATCGGTCGGATGTGCCCGAAGCTGGGTCCGCATACGTTCGACGAAAACACCAAGGCGGAAGTGAAGAACGTCCACATCGGGCAGATGCCGGCCGGGGACGTTTTTTATGTGTACGTTTGGTTGCGGACGAAGGCGCTGGGTAACATCCTTCAACTGCGACCCAAATGCGGTGGGTGCAAAAACGAATTCGACTTCAAAGCGGACCTCAACACGCTAGAAATCCACATCGCGAAAACTCCCGAGGACGTGTTGTGGGAATACGAGTTGAAGGAACCGTTCCCAGCGCACGGCAAGGAGGTAAAGAAGCTCAAGTTGGGGGCGCCGATTTGGAACAGTTACGAGATGATGACCCACGGCGGTGATATCAACGTCGGAGAAACGAAGATGGAACTCATCAAGGGGAGTATCATTGGCGTGAACGACGGTCCGAACATCCTCGTGACGGACGCCGATTTGGACGAGATGGGGAAGCTGGACCTTGAGACTCTCACCGACCTTCTGGACCTCCACTTCTTAGGACCGAATATGATGGTGGAAGGAGACTGCCCGAAGTGTAGAACGGGTTTCAAGAAATCGATACCGTGGACATACGATGATTTTTTCGGCGTTTCTTCCCGATAGGTAAACCGGATGACCTTCGGGAAGTAATGTTTTTGCTTACTTACTATATGAAGGGATGGAGTTACGACGAAATAATGGAGATGCCGACCGAAGAAAGAAAATGGTACATGAAGCGCCTCTATCAACAACTGAAGATGGAGGCGAACGCTTTGAAGGGGAAGGGAAAGCCCGGCACGAGGTAGACGATGGCGCTTGAGCGAGTAGGATTGGGCGGAAGGCTTGAGGTAGACACCCGGCAGGGCGTCAAGGCTTTTAGCCAAGCACGCGATGAGTTGGGCCGGTTTATCTCCTCCGCAAATCGTTTTGAGAGGCGTTTCGGTCGAATGGGCGCCGTGATGGATAAGATGTTCGCCAAATTCCAGATGGTGGGGCAAGGGATCAAGCGCCTCAGCTCAGGCTTAATGAACTTAGGTTTCGCAATGGCGCCGTTGGGACTTGTGATGGGCGGCGCCATCAAGAAAGCGGCCGACTTCGAACACCAGATGTCCGCCGTGGGCGCCATTGCGCGCGCAACGGGCGAAGAACTTGTCTTGATGACCCAAAAGGCCGAGCAGATGGGTATCAAGACCGCATTCACCGCTACGCAATCGGCCGAAGCAATGGAGCTACTCGCGATTGCCGGCGCGGACGTTACCCAGATCATGGCGGGCGTCGAAGGTGTTACCGACCTCGCTGCGGCGTCCGGAACCGACCTTGCGCGGTCCGCCGACATCGTCGCTCAGGCCGTCAAGATCATGCGCTTGGAATGGGAGGATACGTCCCATGTTGCGGACGTTTTCTCACTCGCTTCGGTGAGTGCGAATACGACCGTCCACGAGCTTGGTGAAGGTATGAAGTTCGTGGGTACGAAAGCGCGGTCAATGGGCGTGGGACTGGAAGAAACGGTCGCAACGCTTTCTCGACTCGCAGACGCCGGTTTGAAGGGCAGCATGGGCGGTACTGCGATGATGAATATGCTCGTCAAGCTCTCCAAGCCGCAAAGCAAATCGCGCAAGCTCATGGAGAAATGGGGGATTGAGCTAGACAACGCCGATGGGAGTCTCCGGAAAATCAGCGCGATTGTAGACGACTTCAATCAAAAAATTTCGCAAATCCCGAAAGCGTCCGAACGGGCGCGTGTCGCAAGTGAAATCTTCGGCATTCGAGGCGAACGCGCCTACAACGCTTTGGCTGCGGCCGGCAAGACGTCCGTACAGGAGCTGGAAAAGGCTCTCGTGGAGAGTACCGGCACGGCTACAGAGATGGCGTCCAAACGCCTCGATAACTTCCTGGGCAAGATGACCCTCTTCAAGTCTTCGTTGGAGTCGCTCGCCATCGGAATCTTCACGCCGCTGTTCGCGGATATGAGCGGCACGGTAGGAGATATCACCGACGCGCTCAACGGCGTCCTCTTCGCTTTGAAGATTCTCAAGGACTCAGCGGAAGGAACCGGCACTAGCATCGGAGACGTCATCGAGGAAGTGGGAAAGAAATTCGACGTGGAGATTGGCAATACCACGGTCGAAATAGCGAAGGGACTTTTGGACGGAATCAACATCGTCAAAGGCGCGATGTTAGGACTCATCCAGACCATCAAGGATATGGGAGCCGGTTTGCGAGATACGATAGGCGAAAGTGGCGTGCGAGCGATGTTCAAGTTCATCGTCTCAATCGGTCTAATCGCCGGTGCGCTCACGCCGGTGATCTTGAGCCTCTTCATTTTCAAATTCGCCATCACCGGGATCATCGGGTTGGTTTCCGGATTGGGAACGATTCTGGCGGGACTCTTCTGGCCGCTCACCATCGCTATCGGCGCCGCATCGGTCGCTATCATCGCGCTGAGAAATGAAAACCAAAACTTCTTCGAATCGGCGCGCACGGCGTACAACAAGATCAAAATCGCGCTCACCGACCTACACGAGAACGTTCTCAAGCCTATTTGGGAAGGCATCAAGAGCATTTGGATTCCGCTTGCGCCTCAGCTGCGCGACATTTGGGTAACGACTATCGGTGAGATGAAATCGGTCATCACCGAGTTATTCGATGATATGGACTTAGGAATCGAGACGACGAAAGAGGATTGGAAAGTGCTCGGCCAACTCATCGGCCTTGAGCTGGGCGGACTCGCTGCGACGGCGGGCAAGGTCTTCCAGTTCGTCGCAAAGCAGTTCAAGACGTTCGTCATCTTCCCGATTCGAATTGGGATTCAATTCGTCCGGAACCTAGTGACGTCCATCAAAACCATTTTCGCAGGCGACATCATGGGAGGTTTGAAGGAGTTGGGACTAGCAATTCTCGATTTCTTCCTTGCGCCGGTCCGGCAGTCTGTAAAATGGATGATTGAGCTTGCGGACCTCATCGGCAAAAAGGATTTGATCCCCGAAGGCATCCAGAAGTTCGCTGAGAAGGGCATCACGGGAATCCTCTATGGCGAAGAGGGGAAGAGGAAAGGGAGACGCGCTGGCGGATTCAAACCGTTGGTCGTTCCGTCCGATAAGGAACTGGAGCAGGAGTTCGGTATCATCCCACCGGGCGAAACCGAAACCGACCCGTTCAAGAAATTCCTCACAAGTGAAATGCCGCTTGCGACGTCGGAAGGAGAAGCGGCGCTCACGCAAGCATTGGCGGAGGCGGTCAAGGAAGGGTCGTTGGCGGGGACGAAGCAAGGCGCGATGGAAGGCGCCAAGGACGCGAAGACGGAAGTGAAGATTGATAGCAAGATGTGCGTCGATGGGGAGGCGTTGAACGTCGCATCGGCGCGTCATTCGGCTACCGTGAAGGAAAGGTCCGGAGAGAAGTTCACGCCGTGGCAGCGACGGACGATGGTCGAGCACGGCGCCGTTCCGGTGACTTCGTAGGAGGCGACGTTGGGTCTATTTGATATGCTGTTCGCGTTCGATGTTTGGTACCTCGAAAATACGGATGCCATCCCGCCTCTTCGATTACAGGGCCAGTTCGTCGCTATCAATCCCACGGAGACCATCAGCAATCGATACGCGCAGCACAACGCGTTGAACCGGGCGAAGCCCATCGTTCAATTCCTAAACGGCGAAGCAGACCGTGTTTCTTTCCAGGTTCGTCTTCGCGCCCGCGATGCGCTCTTCTCAAGCGTCGAAGATAACCTCAACATGCTAAAGTCTTGGGCGAGGCGCGATGATGCGTTGAAGCGTCCGCCCATCCTTTCCTTTTGGATAGCGGACGGGCATCTCAGCCTATCGAAATGCGTGATCGAAAGCTTGAGCGGTATCACCTACGGAAAGCCCACGAGCTTGGGGGCCATCCAGGACGTTACCCTCACCATCAACTTACTCGAATATGATCCATATAGCTTGGAAGAAGTCGGCGCATTCGAGACGCGGTATCACCGCGCCAAAATCCGAGACTACTATGAGATGCTCGCCTATCGGGAGTACAGAAACCCGTTGTTGGGCGACGTCATCCGGAAGCGCCATCCCGAGAAGCAGAAGATCAAAGTAGCAGAGGTCATCAAGCTACCGTCCGTTGAAGCGATTCGCAAGGAGGTAATCGAGCCAAAATCGATTCCCTTCTCAACGGCATACGGGAAGAAAGAGACGCCGCAAAGGACGTTGCGGCTTCAAATGTTCGAACGAACGAACCGCACGCACGTATCCCACGTGCTGAAGCAGTGAGGCTCGGTTGGTACAGCAATTAGACGACGCCACGCTGGCCCCGAATTACGCCATCGAAATAAATGGGGAGGACATCGGGGAGAACATCGTCAGATTCGTTCGCCACGTCGAATACGAAAGCGCTGATGGGATGGCCGACATGGCGATGATTCGCCTCGTGAATCCCGATGCGCTCATCTCCGAAGCAAAAGTGTTTCAACCCGGAAACGAGATGTCCATCTATATGGGCTATGGAGACTTCGCAACGCTCAATCACGTGGGTCGCGTCGTATTGGTCCGCCAAGTTCCGAACTTCCCTCAAGAGGGTGAGCCGGTTTTGACCGTGACGGGGTACACGAAAGACGCCCTGATGATGGACAACGAACCGGACAAGGGGAAGAAGCGGACCTATGACGATGAGAAGTACAGCGATGTCGTAGAGACGAAAGCGAAGGAGTACAAAATGGAGACGGATATTGATCCGACTCCAAACGCGCCGAAGAAGATCATCCAGAAATCCGGCGTGAGTGATTACGACTTCGTGAAGGGGATGGCGAACATCACCGGCTTTATCTTCTGGGTAGACGGCAAAGCCGGTCCGAATAGCGATAGCAATTGGACGCTCCATTTCAAAGACCCCAAGAAGCTCAAAGAGCAAGACAAGGTCTACACCTTCCGGTACGATTTCGGAGATGAGGGAAGTCTTCTCAGCTTCGTACCGGAGTTGCTAGTGAAAGGCGCGAAGACGAACCTGATCGTGACCGTGAAGGACCGGCTATCAGGGCGCAAGTTGAGAGCGGAGATAACCGAAGAGAACGAAGGCTCACCGGACTTGGACGCCACCGGTGATCTCACAGGGGAAGTAAAGGGAGAATACACGACCGCAAGTGACATCAAAATCTTTTTCAACAACTTCAGTTTCGACGTCGTCACGAACCGGCGTTTCCAAGTCGAAGCGGACGTGGTCGATTGGGCGCAACAGTGGTTCCGTCGAATGCGCGAGAACTTCATCATGAGTCGGGGCAAGACTATCGGTGTTGAGACGCTGATGGCTCGGCAACAGCACGTCATCGAAGGTGTGGGCGAGTCCTACACGGGGCAATACTACTTTTCGAAGGTCAAGCAAATCCAGAACGACAGCGAAGGATATGTCTGCGACTTCGCTTGTAGGAAGGTAGTGCCGTGATAAGCGAAACATACGACGCTACCGTGATGGCAATCGACGCGGACGAACCGACTCCACGCGGCCGGATCAAGGTCGCTTGCGTCGGTCTATTGGGCGACGAAGATGCGACACTTCCGATGTGGGTGGAACCGGCGTTCGACTGGGGATGGTTCTACGTTCCAGACGTCGGAGAAATCGTTGAGGTGGAAGTCGTAGCCTCATCGGAGCAAGACGAACAATTTGGGCAAGCGAGCATTGATAACCTAGACATCCGTTGGAGAGGGAAGCGCAACTACACGGATGAGGAGGTGGACGGCGAAAACGAAGCACGCCCCGTCCCGGAAGATTTCCAAACCAACTACGGCAAGCGGCGCGGGTTCGCTACGCCGAACGGCCATATCATTTACTTCGATGACACGGAGGGAAAACAAAAAGTTCAAATCACCTGGAAGCAGGGCGATAGTTTCCAGTTCATCGCGTTCGATGAGACGGGTTCCATCGTTATGTCGAACAAGAACGGAGGATTCATCCACCTGGACGCGGAGAACGGCGCAACGACCATCGTCGATGAGAACGGGAATACCATCTCAAGCAACGAGAACGGGATCAAGCTCGTTGACAAATTCACGAACTACATCGAGATGAAAGACGGCGTCATCCAAATCGTCTCGCAGTCGAACATCGTTGCGACCGGCGCGGACTTCTCCGCCAAGACGGGAAGCGTGAACTTGGGCGATGGAGCGTTCGAACCGGCCGTGCTCGGAAACTTGTTAATGGCGTATCTAGTAGGGCACGTACATCCGGCGCCCGGTTCGCCACCGACTCCTGGGACGCCGCTGCCGATCAATTTGATCCTTAGTTTGGCGACGAAAGTGAAATGAGTAAATGCAACTTCCCGCCAATACCGATTCCGGGCATCCCGATACCGGCGCCGGGATTTCCCTCAATCCCGACTCCTCCAGAAATGCCGCTCCCACCGGGCGGACTTCCCGTGATACCTCCCATCCCAACGCCGGGCATCCCGATACCGGCGCCCGGTTTCCCCTCGATACCGACGCCACCGCAGATGCCGTTGCCGCCAGGAGGACTGCCCGTCATCCCTCCTATCCCGACTCCGGGCATCCCCATACCGATACCTGGGCTGCCGTCAATACCATCAATACCGGACATGCCGGCGATACCCGCGTGTCCCTTAGACGATTGAGGGAGCTATGCCAAGCGGTTTGAAGGTTCCGATAGGAAAAAATATGAGCGGCGGGATGGCCGTCGTAGATGGGGACGACAACGACAAAAAGCTCATCGCAGTTGCGCTAGGAGACGACGACAACGAGAACGCCTTTCAGCAAAGCATCGGCTTGGGTATTGGGATGGTCTTCGACATCAACGACCCGTTCATCCGAGGCGGCATCACGCGGAAGTTGAAAGAAATTTTCGAATTATTCGAGGCTCAAAAAAGGTTTAAACTGCTCACGGATACGATAGAATGGAAGACGGACTCTAAAACGCAGGAGATGATATTGGAGTTTCGATACTTGAACTTGGAGAGCGATGAAGAGGGAGAGTTCACGAAGGTCTTCAGCGCAGGAGGGTAGAATTGACCGTCACGATTGAAATACCCACGTTCGATTTTAGCGCGTTTTACTACGCTGAGATTTTGGAGGCGCTCGTTCAATACAAGCGGGTCAACGTCCCGGAGTTGACCGATGAGAGTGAGTTCGAACCCTCCATGCAATTGCTTCGCGCCTATGCGCTAGTCGGGCACCTCAACAATACGTTGGTAGACATCACCGCGAATGAGAGCACCCTCCCAACGGCCAAACTCCCCGAGTCGGTTCGCAATCAATTGAGGCTCATCGGCTATGAGCTTCGTTCGGCTACCCCAGCGCAAACGGACGTTGTGTACGAGCTTTCAAAAGTCTTCACGACCTCCGTGGAGGTAGTACCGGAATTGGCGCAATGCGCCACGCAGCGAGACGGCGACAACCCGCCCATCTACTTCGAAGCGTTAGAAGCGCTCACGGTGAACCCGACCAACGTCCACGATTTCGTGTACGCAGACGAGTCCGGAACGTTCACCGACTACACCGCCAAAGCGAATAGCCAAACGACACCGGCCGATGATTGGACGCCATGGGCGACACCGGCCGTGAAGGACTCGATTTATTGGGGACACAGAACGGCGATGTGGGACAAGCTGAGCGTCTTCATCACGACGCTATCGGCTAACCTGGTCGGTGTTTGGGAATACTACGACGGGGATTGGGAGAAGACGTCACCCACCTCCGTGACCGACCTTGGCGGGTCGTTGGAAATCGATTTGACCTCGCTGCTAGGCGTCTCGAATCGCCAAGGCACGACGGTTCGCGTGCGGCTGAACGAGACCACCGCTTCTGAAGAGGTAGAATCGACTTGGACGGGAACGAAGAACATCGCAACGACCGGCTTGCTGGGGCAATCGTCTCCGTCTACCACGGCCGCAGACTACACGGTGGGTTCGGATTGGTCGGAGCTGGGAGCGACGGACGGTTCATCGAATCTAACCGCCAGCGGTGAAGTCGATTACGAGTTGCCGCAGACGTTGGAGAAGAATTGGATCAGGGGAGTCGTGAACGGTAGCACGGCATATTGGGTACGATTCCGGATCACGGAAGCGAACTCAGCGACGTCTCCGGTGATGACCTACACGCGCATGGACGAGGGCAATCAATACGTCCTTCGTTCCGTCACGCAAGGCGAGACGTATGATGAGGCGGATCAATCGTCCACCGGCTTGCCGGGGCAACGCTTCGAAACGAGCCAAGAGAACTTCATTTGGGGAAGTGAAAACATCTACGTTGGAGGCGACCTCTGGACGCGGGTCGAGAACTTCCTCAACAGCACGAGCGTTGATAAGCATTACGTGGTCGAGCTAGGAGAAAACGACCGCGCAACGTGGGTCTTTGGCGGAACAAACGATAAGGGGATGCCGCCCCCAGTCGGAGTCGGGAACATCACCTCAAGCTACCGTTACAACGCAGCGACTGATGGGAACGTCGGAAGTGATACGATCACCGTCGATAAAACTGGGCTCGTGTACGTCAACAAGCTTTGGAATCCGAGGCAAGCGACCGGATGGCAAGAAGCACAAAGCGCCTCTGAAGAAAGTTTGGAGCAAGCGAAAATCGAAGGACCGGCGAACTTCAGAATCAAGGACGTTGCGCTGGGACCGGACGATGTTATTCAATTGACCAAATCCTTCGTGGACGATTCCGGCGCTTCACCGTTTGCAAGAGCAGCGGCGATTGAAGAGGGATACGGACCGAAGACGATTGAAGTGGTCGTGGTTGCCGCAGGAGGCGGATTGGCGAGCACGGCGCAATTGGAGGCGCTTGAGGAATATTTCAACGGGGACAAAACGGCGATTCCCCCGAAGGTGAAACACCTCGTTGCGAATCAGGAAGTGGTGGCCGTTAACTACACGCAGAAACTAATCGACGTCACCGCAACGGTCTATGGGGACGTCGAACCGGAAGAAGTTGTGAACCAACTTCGGCAAGTGATCCAACCGGAAGCGTTGAAGGCGGACGGCGTGAGTTGGGAATGGGAGTTCGGCGCGGAAGTCCCGTTGAGCCGAATCAACAGCGTGATCTTCGACACGGATCAATCGATCACAAAAGTGGTCTTGACCGTCCCAGCGGCCGATACGCCACTACAACCCAGGGAGCTACCGTTGGCCGGGACCGTTAACATCACGGTCATCGAGCCATAGGAGGATACGATGTCACTTTTCAACGGACTGGAAACGGACGTATTGAATGCGCTGCTAGGTTCGGGCGCCTCGTTGATCGGCGCCACGGTCGAAATCGGTTTGAGTACGACCACGCCGAACGATGACGGGACGGGGATCACGGAACCGTCCGGTGGTGGGTACGCACGCGTGTCGAAGTCGAACAACGACGCCAACTGGCCGGTCTCAACCGGGAACGAAAAATCCAACGGCACCGCCATTTCCTTTCCCACGGCGACGGCGGATTGGGGGAGCATCACCCATTGGGTGCTTTGGGAATCGGGCGGACCGGCGAAAATCTGGGGAGTGCTCGATGACGGCGCCGGGACTCCGACGCCCAGAACGGTTCAAAACGGAGATGACTTCAGCTTCCCGATAGGGCAGCTGCGAATCCAGATGGACTGATGGCGACGATAGTAGCATACGGACTCGCCCAAGCGAGCGTTACAGGGGAAGGCCAGGGCGCAGGCGGTAACACCCCTGGTGGGCTATGTGAGGTATCGTCTGCGGGCCTGGCCAAATCCGTTGTAGCGCATGTTTCTGCCGGCATAGCCTCCGCATCGGTCGTGGCACGCGGCGAAATGGTAAGCTATGTGCGGGTTTCGAGCGTGGTCGCACTCTCTTCCACGAGGATTCGGATCAACTTCGACCGGCCGATGCTCGATGATTCGGCGCTTCGAAATCCCGCCAACTACACGGTTCAACCGACTGTGGGAGGCGGCGCACCGGTTTACTACACGACCATCGTACCGGAAGATGAGCCCGAACCGACCTATGTGGAAATCCCTATATCTGAGATGACCGATGGGCCGGTGTACGAGGCCATCGTGTTCGCGTCCGGTCCCACGGACCCGGAAGGGACGCCCATCGACCCTGCTAACAATTCTGGGACCTTCGTTGGTATCGGTATCGACCCGGAAGTCATGCGAGTGGAATCGACCGGATTGAATCGGGCGGACGTCATTTTCACGGAAGCGATGGAAGACAACGCCGCAATTCGTGAAGCGAGTCGATACGCATTCGATGGAGGGTTGAGCGTGTTAGCGGTTTTGGACGTGGTGGGAGACACGGTAAAATTAGTGACATCGGATCAAACGCCGGGGCAACTGTATACCCTGACGATTTCGAATTGATGGCCGGGAGGAATAAATGGCGCACGTAACTCCGAATCGAGGGTGGAGCACACCGGATGAATACGCTGATCCGTATTGGGCGGCATTCACCGCCTTCGTGGATGAAATCGACGCGGACGTCCAAGCATTGTTCGATAGCGGGCACGTCATCTATCAAGGCGCGTGGAACGCAAACACAAATACGCCTTCCCTCGCAAGCGGAGTCGGAACCAAAGGCCATTACTACGTTGTGTCCGTTTCGGGAAGCACGGACTTGGACGGGGAGACGGATTGGGTCGCAGGGGACTGGGCCATCTTCAACGGGACCGCTTGGCAGAAAGTAGACAACACGCAAGTCGGCACGACGCTGGACGGCGCATACGGCAATTTCGGTTCGGACCCGGCCACGGTCGTTGTGGACGGTTCGGAGGGGCAAGGCGACCTCAAGTTTGATTTGACCGGCGCGTATTCCTTCGACATCGACCTGGGAAACACGACCGGCTCAATTGATGGGTTCCGAGTTTACGACGGGGAGTCAACGGAATACTGGAGGCTGCTCCGCAAGAACGATAACGCCATCGACCTCGAAGCAGCGCTCCAGAACGCGAATCATTCATTGTCGGGCAACTTCGACGTGGCCGCAAGTGGGTTCGTTTCGTTGGATGCTGGGGCACCGTCCAACTTTACCGTTGATGGGGCGGACCTAACCCTTTCAACTACCACGAGTGGAGATGTCAACGTTTCGTCCGCCAACGACATTGACGCACAAGCCGTGAACGAAGCGTCTCTCCATAGCTTCTATCAAGTGAACGTCTACAGCGCTTCATCTAGCGATGCGCTCACCGGGGTGTACTCTGTTAGCGGCGGAACGGGGGTGTCTGCGCTCACCACGCTACATGCGGACCAAGGAGGGAGTTCCAACCCTTCCGATAGCGCAACCGTTCAAGTGTACTCCAGGATACTTTCCGGGAGCGCAAAAGCGTACTTGTGGTTGGGGTCGCAAGGCGGCACTTTCGATACGCACGAGACTTATCTGTATGGCGATGACCTCGTGAGGGTCACTTCGAATTCGGGCGCTGTTGATATCAACGCAAGCACGAGCGTAACAATCGATGCGAATGCATTCACCATCGACGCCGATAACGATAGTTCCATCACCATCACGGGCCAAAAGACGCTTACCATAGATGTTACCGGCGCCAACAAAGTGGATGATACGATCTTTGTGAAAACCACTACGGATGGCGGAATCCATTTCGAATCGGCCGCCAACCTATTGGTGTATGCCGCTAACAATATACGCATAGGCAGTACGCCGGTGGGCGGTAGTCTTGGGAATATCTCTATCGGTGAAAACAACCCTTCCGATAACGGCCAAACGGTAGGCATATATAGCGGCAACGCATCCGCTGTGATGACTTTAGAATCTAATTCCGGAGTTTGGATGAACACCTTTGGCGTGTCCGGATTCTGGGGAAGATTCACGGACGGTAACGCTGTTTTCGAAACGATAGATTCGGCCGGTGGTGGTGATGTCGAGATAACGGCAAGAGGTTCTGGGAAGTATTTGATGCTGCGCGGAGAAGACCGAGTGGAAATGCACGTTGGTCTCGGCGGTTCTCCGATGGCAACTTTTGGTTCCACGGGCCTCACAATGTCGTTGGGAACGAACATCAACGAATTCTCGACCGATGGGACTCTCAGCGGAGATAGCGACAACGCTTTGCCGACAGAAAAGGCGGTCAAAACTTACGTTGATAATGCGGTGTTGGCAGAGGACTTTTGGGACCGTTCCAGCGGCGTCATCTCTCCGCAGACGTCCGGGGATAGTCTCGATGTCACGATACCGTCCGGCACTTCTTCTATCGTTGCGAATTTCGATCAGCAAAATACGAGCACCATTGCCAACGGCGTTGAGATCACTAGTAGCGTCATTCAGCCATCGCTCACGGCGCTCACGGGTTCGGCTTTGAAGGTCACTCACAATGGCGCAGGGGCGGCGCCTGTGATCGAAGTACAGAACAACGGCGGTGGGCCTTCAATGGTTCTAACCGGCTCAAGTCCGAACTTAGGGTTGGCGACGATTGACGCGAACGTTAGTCAATGGGCTATCGCTCAAACAACGGTCGGAGGGACGCGCCAAGCAACGTTCCAATCCACGGCGCTCGCGTTGACCGGTAGCACATCTGCCGATAACCTCCGTGTACTCGTACAAGCGCAACGCGATATTGCTACCGCAGGCGGAACAGAAGTGGATTTGGTAGCCAAAATCGATCACACATCGGCTTCTGGCGATTCGAAAATTGACTTGAGGTCGGAGAACAACGGGACCGGGAAATCCGACACGTACTTGAGAGCAGATATTTCCAATGCGGCGAATAACTCCAACGCGAATCTTTATATCCAAGCCGCAACGACCGGAGGCGGAACGGCGAACATCGACATGGATGCAGACAACGCAATCACGATAGACGCGGGAGGTGGCGTCTCCATCGATGCGGCCGCGTCTTCGAACTTCAGTACCACGGCGGGGAATCTTAATTTCATTGCTAGCGCCGGTACTGTTGCGATTAACGCCGGTGGCGGTCGGATGGACATCGATGCGAACGATGAGTTGGAAATCACCGCTGGGAACGGGATGGATATCGACGTCACCGGAACGTATGATATGCTTTCGTCGGGAACGTTCACAATTGCGGGGACCGGATCAAGCACGATCACTACCGATAGCGGCGATCTTCAACTCAACGCTACATCGGGAGGTGCCGTCAAACTACATTCTTATACTAGTGGCATAGCGGCAAGGCTTGGCGATAACGCTGGGTCGCAAAAGTTCTTCGTTAGAGATTCGGACGATGCGAACGTTGCCACCATCGATTCGAACGGCGTGGCGACCTTCACGGGTATCACCTTGGACGCCGGAAACATTTCGACCGATACAACGACCGGGATGCAGATTGCGACGTCAACGAGCCAAAAAATCGCGTTCTATGGAGCGACTCCTATTCCGCAGCCTACTACATACACGCAGACGTATTCGGCATCAACGAGTACGCACGCCGCAAGGACGGCATCCGCTTTGACGGATAGCATCGGAGGTTCGGTAGGAACGACCTTGGCAGCGATTCCGGACCCAGCCGACTCCCCGGCCACGGCGGACGCTTTGAGAGACGACCTCGTGGCGAATGTCCTGCCAAAAATTCGGGATGCTCTATCTAGTTTGGCGGATCAAGTGAATAAGGGACGTGCGGATGCAATCGATTCCGCAGCGGTTCTAAACCAATTGATTGACGACGTCCAAGCTTTTGGGCTTGCAGGGTAAACTCGTACATCGGCGGGATTGACCGCTCATGGCGAAAGGAAAATGAGATGAAGATCACGATCAAGAAAGAGGAAATTTTCGCAGCCGAACGGGCATTGGGTATCTTGGGCGAGAAGACGCTCAAGAAGAAACTTGCCTACACGGTAGCCAAGGCCACGAGAGTTGTGGCGGCCGAAGCAAAGGATGTTCGGTTCGCCCAGCAGATGCCGGACACCGATGAGGTCCAAGAATACGAGAAGCGGAGAAAGGCACTCGCAGCGGAACATTCCTACAAGGACGGCGACGGGAACCCGATCATGGTCCAAGGTCGTTACCAGATTCGGGACCACGACGGGTTCGACCGAAAGTTGAACGCGTTGCGGGAGGAGATGGATGAGGCTTGGGCGTTGCTCGAAGCTCACCAGAAGGAATACGACGAACTGCTCCAGGAGGAAGTGGAGCTGGAAATTCTCGCCATCCCGTTCGATTGGCTCCCCAAGGAAATCGAACCATCGGCGTTGGGACCGTTGGTTGAAGCCGTCACCGGTTTCGATGAGGCCGAAGACGACGATGAAGACGATGAAGACGACGATGAGGAACCCGAAGAGGCGCCCGTCAAGAAGAAGAAGCGCAAGAGCAAGGACAAGAAGAAGTCGAAGAAGCGCAAAGGGGACTAAATGTCGGTAGGATTCGGACATGCTCCATTCGGTCATTACCCGTTCGGCCACGCGGGCGCATACGCGGGAATCCGCGATTTGGCGTACAACGAATTGGCGAACGGCGCCACCGGGCAAATGCTCGGTTACGTGGAGCCACCGGTTGAGGATGAAGCGCTGGACCTCGACATCTACCGCTTCATCCTCAACGGCATCCGAATCGAGGACCAAAAAGACGTCCTCTTCCTCAGGAGGTATCTCCAAGGGCCGCAGCAAGTTTGGAACCGAATCCAAGAAATCATCTTCTCAATCAAGAACTTGTGGAGCACGGTCGATTGCCCCGATGAGTACCTCCAGTATCTGAAGAACATCGTCGGGTGGACCGTCGAATTAGAGCCCATCACGGACGAATTGGACGACGACACGTTGCGGCGTCTCATCGCCGTGTCGTGGGCTATCTGGAAGCAACGTGGTTCCGAAGACGCGATGATCGAAGTCTTGGAGCTGCTCGTGACGACGCGGATGCGTCTATGGAACTGGTTCGATTTCCGGTGGGTGCTAGGCGAAACGGAGTTGAGCGAAGAGCACGAAGGAACCGACCCGTGGATGATCGACCTTCCCGTGGACGGCGGCAGAGACGAGTATTATTCCAACTTGCGAATCGTTGATGACGGATACTTGAACCGGACGTTGGTCCGGAACATCGTGAAGCTCATGCGGCCGGTCGGTGAGAGATACGAAATCTCTTACATCGATTTCTTGGACCTCTTCCGAATAGCCGATAGCAGCCAATGGGTAATCGCGGAAGGGACCGTTGTCATCGAAGATGGTGTTGCGAAATTCTTAGACGATACTCAACCGGAATCGATGTACACGTCTTATCTCGCCTCTGCGTCGTGGGAAGACTACGTTGCGTCATGGAGAATCAAGGGAACTACCAATGGCGCTTCGGATTCTTATGGGGCGGGATTCTATTTACAAGATGAAGACAACGGGTATGCCGTTGCGTTGAATACCATCACGCAATCGGTCACTCTTTATCGAGTCGTTGGCGGAGTCTACACGCCGTTGGTGAGCGCAAGCTACCTACTGTTTGATGACGTCTACAATACCATTCGAGTTCAAGTCACGCCGGAAGGAGCGACGAACCGAATCAAAGTGTACGTGGACGGGAACCTCAAGATCAATACCACCAACGACGAATACACGGAGGGCAGGGTGGGCGTCTTCCATACGACGGGCGCAACGATTCAAACGGACGAAGTTGAGATGTTCCAGCTACCGATGGACACGGAGCTGATCGACATCAACTCATAGGAGCAGGGTATGACGACCAACGATGTGTACGTGAACGTTTCCGCGAAACGATTGTTGGGAACCGATGATTTTGGTGACCGACTTTTGGGCTATATGATCGACGCAGTAAGGGACGCGAATGCGCGCAACTTCGACGTCGGCATGACTCACGGAATCGCGTTGGGGCTTTCGAGTCCCGGAAACGACCTCATCGACATCGACGGGACTTCCATCGCATCGGATGGTCTCGGCCATTTCCTGGACCCTGCGAATGCGACCCATGAGGACATCAATTTCGAGAACCAAACCGGGTTCGATTACTACGTGGGATTGGAATACAGCGAAGAACCTGATGACGTTCAAATAAATCCCCGTACCGGCCAACCGGAGTACATCGGTTACAAAGAGCAGATTGGTAAGCAAGGCGACCCGGACAGTGTAGTGGACAACGGGTCGAATATTACCTTCACTATCGACGGCGTGACGGAAGCGGGAAGGACCCACGCCGGTCGCAGCGCCGTCGTCTACATGAAGACGCCTGCGGCGGGCGCCACTACCGCTGCGGTAGCCATTGAGACGTGTACCGTCGCCTGGAGTGGAGGCGCGAACAAGATAACGACGACAGGGACACTCGGACAAACGACCGTTTCCACGACTCCTTCGGACTATGAGGTGATCGTGCTCGGTCCAACGGTGAGTAGAGGAACGGACCTGCGGAGTGTTTCGGGAGTCGCTTTCATCGGTATCGTCACGGGCAACGGACCGGGCGCGACACCGACCGTGTTCGATACCGATGATCAGAAAGTGGTCCCGCAATCATGGGCGTCCGTGCTCGCAGACGGACTCTCCCAGGACTTCTACCCAAGCGCGGACGCTACCTACAAGTTGGGGACATCGTCGCTACGATGGTCGGAGATACACACGGCCGATTTGCTCGTCAGCAACTCGTTCCTCCCCGCAACGGATGATGCGGTTGATTTGGGTTCCACGACCGGACCGAAGCGATGGAGGGATTTGCACCTCTCAAGAGATGCCGTCATCGAAGGAACGGCGACGATCACGAAGCTCGATGTAAGCACGGCCGCGTCCGAAGGCATTGTGAGTCACCTGTATCCCGATGCGGATGATACCTACGACATCGGAGGCGGTGGACGTCGTTGGGCAAACATCTACATCGCCGGTAACTACACCGGCCAAGGGAAAATCACGGTCACCATCGCAAGTCCTTCCACCGCGTCCGCTATCCAAGGGGAATCAAGAGGGCAAGGCAGCGGCGGATTCTTCCGAGGCGGCGATGGGACCGTTACTTCGACTGCGGGCGGCAAAGGCGTGTACTCATTCGGCGGGGATGCCGATAGCGGGAATCAAGCCGGTGTCGGAGTTGAAGGATGGGGAGGCGCAGCCGATACTACGCTCAAGTGCGGCAACGGAGTCTCCGGGAAGGGCGGCAATTGTTCCGGTGGAGGCGGCACACAAGCCGGAATTGGCGTTGTGGGTTCGGGCGGTTCGCCCAACGGAATTGGCGTCAAGGGAACGGGCGCCGGTGGGTTACAAGGAGGATGGTTTGCGGGCGGTTCTTCCGATGCGGATGGCGTGTATTGCTTAGGAGGCGGAAGTGTCGGAACTGGGTTGCGAGCGGACGGAGCGAACCTTGGTACAACTGGAAGCGCCGGTTCCGGCGCCGTGCTGACGGGAGGAACCGCAACGAGTGGTAGCGTACAAGGTGGCGTCGGCGTGTATGCATCGGGCGGTGATGGATACGGAACCAATCAAGCCGGTGGAGACGGTGGCGATTTCACTGGTGGTGATGCCACCGGAACGTCGCAGGGCGGAAGAGGTGTTAACGCCACGGGCGGTAATTCTCCGGGTTCCACGCAAGGCGGAATCGGCGGGAAGTTCACCGGTGGAGATTCGGTTTCGGGAAGTGGCGGATATGGAGTGCTCGCATTAGGCGGCGACGGCGCTGGCGGATTCCAAGGGACAGCAATTCTAGCGTCCAGCACGCATGAATACTGTATCATCTTGGATCCAAACGGGAACACGCGCCGCGCACCGCTTCGATTGATTGCCGTGACCGGGACTTCTAGCCCACAGAACGGCGACATCCGTTATCTCAGCGGCAGCGGATTCGAAGGCTACCACGGAGGTGCTTGGCGAGCCTTCCACCCATAGGAGGTAAGAATGGAAGAATCAATCTTCAGTACCATCGTCACGAAGGAGATGGCAATGCTCGCAGCGGGCGCCATCGCCGTGATGCTCATCATCGGCCGCATTCCGTTGAAAGCCGGGAGACGCATCCTCAACGAGACGAAAGTTTGGCAGGACTGGGGCTCATTCATTCTGGTAGCGGTTTGCCTCGCAGGAGCGTTCGCCCCAGGCGTCTCGAAAATTCCGTACTCAGATTGGGGAAGCATCGTCACCTTCGGACTCGTCTCATCAATGGTCGCGCATTTGGGACGCAAGCTCTTAGCGCCCATCATCTTGCGTCGCCTGGAAGGGAAACTACCACCGAAGGAGTGACCCGTGTTCAATCCGAGTAGCATTTGGGGATGGTATCAAGACCGTCCGAAATGGATCAAATGGGTCCTCATCGTCTTCGTGATCGTCGCAATCGCCATCGCGGCGATTTGGGTCGCAATTTCAAAAGGGGCAATCGGGGAATCCGGAGAAATCGACCCGGTGAAGGTAGCGAAGGACGGTTCAGAGAAGTTCTTTTGGCAGCGGTGGAACGCAGCGAGGAAACGAGACGCAGAAGCGGCCAAGCGGATTGAGCGAGAAGAAGCCGTGAGGGACGAATTGAAAGAGGAGAGGGAAGATGCGGCAAAGGAAAATGAAGACGCTCATCGCGCTATTGACGACGCTGATAGCATCGATGCTGTGGACGACGCCATTAGCAGCCGACGATAAACCGGAGAGACCCAGCGCGCATCGTTTCGAACCCATCGGCCAGACCATCGTTCACGAAGGCGTCGAATATAAGGCTTACACGCTTGAGGAATACAAGCGCCTCGCCCACCTCATCTTGGACTACCACCTCCTGTGGACCTATTCGTTGAGCTTGGAACTAGAAATTGAATCGTGGAAGAGGGAAAAGAAAGATTGGCAGCTGCGAGTCGAGACGTGGAAAGAATCGGCCGAAGTCCAGAAGGCAAGAGGTGACCAATTGAGTGAGACGTTCGACGCCGAACACGCGCTGCGACTCCGAATCGAGAAGCAGCAACGGACCTTGGGGTGGGTTCCGTGGGCGCTCGTGGTAGTAGAGTCCATCGCAATCGGCATCCTGGGTGTCTATTCGGGCGCCCAGATGGCCGCTACGAACTAAGAACCCGCCAAATTCAGCTCCTCTCGTGACGAGACAGTAGAATAGAGTGTGATTACTCTCAAACTCGACAATAGGTATGTCCGAATCGTTGGCGCAACTAGGAGCGAAATACGCAAGCTAGAACGGATCACCAGCTACAGAGTCGCTGGGGCGTATTATTCGCCCGCCTTCCGGTCCAAGCGCTGGGACGGCCGCGAACACCTCCTGAGGTTTAGTCGCCGCAAAGGATATCGGGCGCCGGTGGGACTCCTTGAAGACATCCTCGTGGAACTGCGCTCGCAAGGAATCAAGTACCAAATCGAAGCCAAGAGGAAGCGAAAACCCACTAACAAAATCGACTTCGCGTGGAATTCGGAAATCGAGCTGCGCCCGTATCAGAACGAAGCCGTGGAAGCGGCCACGGGGCGACACGCATTACTCCTTGGAAGAGGCATCTTGAAGATGCCCATCAGAAGTGGCAAGACGAAGACGGCAGCGGGTATCATACACAAGATGGGACTCCGCACTCTCTTCGTCGTGAATAATCAATTGCTACTCTATCAGTCGCAAGAGGCGTTGGCGGACGCTCTTCTCACGGACGTCGGTATCATCGGAGACTCCGAATGGATAGAGCACGACGTGACCGTTGCGACGGCCCAAACGCTCTGTCGTGCGAGAGGCGGAACCCAGGAAGTTGATGGCAAGAAAAAGAAGATTCCACGTGATCCGCGCTACAAAGCGATGCTCAAGAGATATGATCTCATTTTCTTCGACGAATGCCACCATTTGACCGGCGATTCTTGGCACGCGGCGCTGATGGACTTCGACGCTCCCTACAAAATCGGATTGAGCGCAACGGCATACCTCGATAACGCAAGCGAGTCGGAACGGGGAGTCATCTGGTTGAAGGCATGTTGCGGCAACGTTCTCATCGACATCGAGACTTCCCGGCTCATCAAGGAAGGGTACTTGGTACGGCCACTCGTGAAACTATACCCAATCACGAAACCCGACCTCACCGACCATAGGTGGAGTACTGAACTTCACAACGCGGCGATTTACGAGAATAAGCATCGCAACAAAAAGATAGCGCGATTGGTTCGCAAGTACGTCGAAAAGGGCGTGAAGGTTTTGGTCGTCACGAATCGATTGAACCAAGTCGCTGAGATCATCGAAACGTTGGATGACGTTTCCTTCGGTGTAGCAGCTTCGATAACCGGACGCGACCCGATGCCGCTTCGAAGAGAGTTGATCGAGGAATACACGAAAGGCGGACTCATGGCGTTGGTCGGCACGGTCTTCGGGGAAGGAGTAGACATCCCGGAGATAGAATGCGTCATCAACGCGGAAGGCGGGAAGGATATCAAAGCAACGGTACAGAAGATGAGGAACCTCACGCCGCATGAAGGTAAAAAGCGGGCGGTGTTTATCGACTTCATGGACTTCACGAACTCATACTTTGCGAAGCATAGCGCGGAACGTCTTGCGGTGTACCGTTCCGAGTCGGAGTTCAGAATCAAGCTCCTGAAATAAACCCGATGCTTTACTTCATCGCCGGGAAAGGCTAGAAAGAGAATGGTTGTCGCGGCCATCTCCGGAAACTCTTATGGCGGACAGCTAGCCGGTTTGAGTGCCGACCCTCCTTGGCGCTCAACGCGACACTGGCTAGGCTAGTCCGCCTCATGGAGTGGGAATGACGTCGGTCCAAGTCGGAGAACCCATCACGATAGAAGAAGCATACGACGAACTCACCCAGCAAGCTTTCGCGGTATGGATGCGCCTGATGACCGCGCAACCTCAGCAGCTAGTAGGACGGGCGGCCATCGCAAGGATGGTCCGTTACTCATCGTCGTATTGCGACGAGATTCTGCGCGAATTGAAACACAAGGGTTACATCAAATTTGAAAAGGCGCCTCCTGGGAAACCTAGCAAGCTCATCATCTATCGACGTGCGTTGCTATCCGGTCCTACAAGCTTCATTACTCTCACCCATTCGTTCCGATTTACGGATCAGGAGAAGTTGTGCGAAAAACCTAAGAAAAGTTTTTGTTTCTGGGGCGCCACTTCTATACCGTCGATGAAAAATGGCGTTCGGAAGAAGTGCGCGCATTTACCCGATGAAAGCTCTGGAAAACTGAGCCACTTCTCCGCATCCTCAAACGCCGGTGACGAGGACGAAAAAATGTGTAAAATGGATTCGCCCAACGGAAAGGCGGGAAAGAAGCGGAAATCACGCCGCAAGAAATCTTCCCGAAAGAAACCCGCAAATCAAAAAGCAGGGAAGAAAACCACCATCGGTATCGTCGGTGAGAAGCTCCCGAAGACGCGTGTGAAAGCGGCGAAAGAACCGGACGAACTGGACGCATCAAAGCACGACCGGCCGGAAGGTAGTGAAGGCGAAAATCCAAGTGCGGCTATAAATAAGGGCGTATCTCTTACCAAGTTTAGGGAGAAGTTCAACGAGATAAAAAAAGAGAGAAGCGACCGGGGGAAGAAATCGAAGATTCGTGCTCGTGGTCCGTTGCGGAAAGTCGATTGGGAAAAGCTCGATCAACGCGGCTCACCCACTATCTCTTTCACGCCCAGCGACGAAAAACGGGAAGTGATGATTTCAATTCTGGAGCGTTCCGACCGGGACTCAAAGAAGAAAGCGTTGGTGAAGAAGCTCGCATCGGAGTTCGGGCGCATCTACTCGCGTTACAGACGGATGCTCCAGAAGAAGAGAGGAAGCAAGCCCACTTATCTCTTGCCGAAGCAAGAGCGCAAATACGCAGGACGCGCCGCTGAGTGGTGTATTAGAAAAAGTCTCACGCCACGCCAAGTGCTAGAATACTGGCACGCGAACATCGGAAACTTCGCGGACAATCGGATGACCATCCCTCCGTTGGTATTCCTTTCGGGACCGGCGAACATCGACACGGTAGCTTGCGCGGAGTTAGAAGAACCGAAGAAGAAAAACGCGGGACACGGATTCAGCGATGAGAGAGAGTTGGATTATAGACTAAGACCGGGACTTGAGAACGCGGGATTTGAGACTCACATGTTCAACGATAGGTACTTGCTAACTATTCAAAAGACGGCGCAAGCAATAGCGAAAGGCGCAAGGCTATTCGTAGGATCAGAAATGAAACCGTTGGTCAACTGGGCGGCAAAGAACCTCTATGCGAACTGAGGCGGATGTAGAAGAGTATCGGCAACGCTCTTACGCGGCCGTTGTCTTAGGATGCAAGCGTTGCGCTGGTGCGGACGTCGAGTGCGGTTGCTTTGAGCGTCACTCCATCGCCGTCTCCGCTTATGAAGCTTGCGTGCCGAGAGATTTCTGGAATGTAAGAGCAAGCGACATCACGCACAACAAGGAAGTCTTCGATGCGGTAGTCCGGAAGTACACCGAACGCCTCGACACCGCGCTCAAGAAAGGCTATGGGCTAGTCTTCTTGGGCGACAACGGCGTTGGGAAAACGTACCTCATCAGCTACGTTCTGATGAAGGCGATTCGCGCCGGTCGCAGCGCGTACTATACCACGATGCCGCAACTCGACCACAACATCAAGCGCGGGTTCGACAAGCCGGAAGTCGAAGAGCACCTATCATGGCTCCTCACTTCCGATTTTCTAGCGATAGACGAGTTGGGGAAGGAGCGTTTCAAATCCGGTAAGACCTCTTTTATGGATACGCAAATTGAGAGAATCCTAAAGCAACGCTGCGACGACTCGCTTCCAGTTCTTCTAGCAACGAACCTGGATCACGAGGCACTGATTGAGTCCTACGGTCCAACGGTCGGGTCGATCATAGCGGGAAAGCTACAAGCGGTGGCGATGAAGCCGGGAGACTACCGCGCCAAGATGGCGCGTGAGATGTCGGGAGACATGGGGTATGGGGAGTGAAGTTCGATAAGGAATTTGAGGAGTCCATTCTAGCGCAAACGCTGCGTGATACGACGTACCTCAAGCGCGCATCGAGGCTACTAGACGCACATCATTTTTCGACGCCTCAACACGCGTGGGTATGGGCAGCGGTTCGTTCCATCTGGGAAGAGTACCGGGAACGAGCGACCGCCAAGCTCATCATTGCGAAGGCGAAAGAGGACTTCAAAAAGCCGGAGCAGCTTGAGGTCCACATCGAGCTGGTCCGAAAGCTCTACAAGATAAAGCCTACAGCGGCCGTTGCGACGCTCGATCAAATGAGCGAGTTCGTTCGCACCGTCAACGCGCAACTCTCTATGGAGCAAGCAGCGACCGACTTGGAGAAAGGGAAGCTCACCGAGGTGTACGAAGGTCTGCGGAGGTTAACCCGCAAGGAGCTCAAGCAGAAGGAGTACACGAAGATAGACTGGATTGAAGGGTTCAAAGAGAGGCAGCGTGAGAGAAAGTACCGGAAGGATCATCCGGATGAGTTCGTCCGAATCCCTACAGGCTTCAAGAAGCTCGACTCAATTATCAAGGGCATAGAGCTAGGCGAGTTGGGGCTGGTCCTCGCCACGACGAACAAAGGCAAGAGCATCTTCCTCACGAACCTCGCCGCAGCAGCGGTGGGACGGAAAATTCCAACGGTCTATTTCTCGCTGGAGATGCCCGCACGGAAAATAGCGATGCGGCAAGACGCTCGATGGCTCAAGATGCCGTACGACAAATTCAAGGACTTCGACTTCACGAACCCGGAGTTGCGAGCGATAAAGAAGCGGCTCAAGGTGGCGCGGAAGAAGTGGAGCAGCGTCCTCAAGATCATCTCGTTTCCAATTGCGAAGGTAGACATCAACGTAATTCGCAACGCGCTGGACGACCTATGGACGGAAGAGAAGTTCAGGCCGCAACTCATCCTCATCGACTCCGGAGATCATATGAACGGCGTGGGGCGTTTCGAGTCCTACCGATTGGAGCAGAAGTCGGTCTACATGGCGTTGAGTAGCCTCGCAGAAGAGGATGGGTACGCAATTTGGTCTTCGACTCACGCCGGTCGAGAGTGGGCCGACTCCGTTGCGACGGCTGAAGCATCCAGCGAATCCTACGACAAATCCAGAATTGCGGACATCGTCGTCTCACTCAACACGCCGAAGAGGAAAAGCCGATCCACCAAGGTGGAGTTCGACGTGGACGGGGAAGAGGTGAAGGAGGCGACGAAGTCACCGAAAGACTACCGTGCGATGGCGGTCGGGACGTACATTGAATTATTCCTCGCCAAGTACCGGGATGGGCTCGCAAGGATCACGATACCACTAGACGCGGAATTGAGCAAAATCTATATTCACGAGATGGACGAGAAGTGAAGTTTGATATCACAGATTACGTTGAGAGCAATCTCGATAGCGTGAGAACGACCTCCAGCGGGGAGTTGATGGCGGAGTGCCCATGGTGCGGTCGCTATGGAGGGTTCTACGTGAGCCCAAAGACGGGAAACTACATTTGCTTTAAGTGCGACGAGAAAGGGCGCCATCTCGTTGGGGTGGTCGCCCAAGTCGAAGGTATCAGTTGGCGGGAAGCGAAGCGATTCATCCTCAAGCGGGCGGTCCAATTCCGTCGCAAAGAGACGCCGCAGAGCTTGCTAGAAAAAATCCAAGCGTTGCGCCCAAGCGATGGGAAGGGAAAATCCGACGATGAAGACGAGCTAGTGGAGGCGGAACTGCCCGAAGAATTCGTCCCAGTCTACAAGGACGGGCGTTGGAAATTTCCGGCGTATTTGAAGTTGCGAGGTATCAAACGCGAGACGGCGAAAGCGTGGGGCTTGGGCTTCTGTAACGAGGGCAAGTACGCAGGTCGAATTATCGTCCCAATTGAATGCCCGAACGGGTACTCATTCGCTGCTCGCGATACGACCGGAAAACAAGAGCCAAAAATCCTTCACCCCGAATACGCCGATCACGGGAAACTTCTCATCGGATGGGAGCACATCCGACCGGGAGAAGATGTCGCAATCGTGGAAGGTCCGTTCGACGCGCTCAAGTGGTTTCAGCACGGCATTCGAGCTATCGGTTTGGGAGGAAAAACGCTCCATGAAGAGCAACTAGAAATGCTCTTGAAATTTCCCTCCGACACGAGCATAATCGTCGCACTCGACCCGGACGAAATCGAAGGCCCATCGCTCGTGGCGCAGCAACTCATTTCGCATTTCGAAAACGTCTACATTGCGGAGCTTCCGGAAGGAATCGACCCAGGGGAAACGACGAAAAAGCAAGCGAAGGAAGCGTGCGAATGCGCGCATCTATATAGAGGCAAACAAGAGCTTTTGTCGGCTAAATTAAGGGTTTCAAGGAAAAAGTTAGAGGGAATTTACCAATGATTACAGGAGGTTAAAACTTTTTTCAATTAAGTTGGTAAATTCCCTTCCCTTTTAAATTGAAAAGCCCTATATTTAATGTATGGAGAAGAACTCAAAAAAAAGGAGTCCAAAAATGACGACGAACCTTGACGTGATTTTCTACACGACGGCCACGGGGAATCTCGGCGCTAGTCTCGACGGGGAGATTTTGGTGAACCACTTAGGTCGCCGCCTCCCTATTTCCGACGCATGGCAGGAGACGGACGCCGAATTAGACGACCTTACCGACGAGTGTTGGGAGGCTATCGAAGAAGAGGCGGACCGGGAAGAGAGGATAGCGGCGAACCGGGCGGAAGTTCCGAAGCGGATAAAAGCGAGGAAAGAAGCGAGGCGGAAAGAGAACCGGAGAGTGATGGTGGATTTCGTCGCGTATTACGAAAAAATTATCGCGGCCGGTCTCGCCAGGAGTCGTTAAAAAAAAGGGAAACGGGGGACGGGGAAACCCCCTTACACACAGCCCGAAAAAGGGCGAAAAAAAAGGAGTCCAAAATGGGGAAAGCAAGAAACGAATTAGACGATGATGGAAGGCGAAAGGTAGAATGTCTTGAGTGCGGCGGGAAATACTACCATCGCCTTGACGTCCATCTCCCGGCGAAGCACAAGATCAAGGTAGCGGATTACCGGGCGAAATATCCCGGCGCCGCCACCATGAGCGAGTACGCGAAAGAACGCGCCTCCAAAGCCCAAAGCGGCCGGGGAAAAGTCGCCGCCCCGAAGACGCCCACGACGCACACGGAAAAGGCCGAAGAAACTCGCATCGAAGTTGAGGGCGAGTATCGCATCGGCGTTGCGCGCCTCCACAAGAGAGACGACCTCACAGAGCTGGACAAAGCCTACGTCCCGAAGCACGACGAAAATTACATTTTCGGGGACGTCGAAATGGAGAACTGGGAGGATGTCGCGGTGGGCATCGAAGACGGCGAACCCGTCTACATCGGCGGACCGACCGGGTGCGGCAAGACGATGGGGGTGATGGAGATGGCGGCGGTCCTCAATCAACCCGTTCGGCGCGTCCAGTTAAACCGCGATTTCAAGGTGGGGGAATTCGTGGGACGCGGAACGCTCGTCACGGACGATGACGGGAACACGATCACGGGGTGGAAGGACGGCGTGCTGACCGAGGCGATGAGGAACGGATGGTGGCTCTTGCTCGACGAAATCGATCAGTCGCATCCCGACGTTCTGATGAAGCTTCAAGCGGTGCTCGAAGGGTCGCCGCTGGTCCTCACCGAGAATTTCGGGGAGGTCGTTCGACCTCATCCCCGGTTCCGGGTCATCGCGACGGCGAACACTTTCGGACGCGGCGATGAGGCGGGTTTGTACGTCGGAGCGAAGGTGATGAACGAGGCGATGATGGACCGCTTCGGAGTCGTCATCAAGGCCGAATACCCGAAAGCCGAAACCGAGGTCACGATCATTTCGCGTCGCACGGGACTCGGGAAGCGCGAAGCGATGAAGATGGTGAAGGTCGCGCACAAGGTTAGGGAGGCGCTGGAGAAAGAGGAATGTTGTTGTACGTTCTCGACCCGTCGCCTGGTCGCCTGGGCGCACAAGACGGTTCGCTATCGGGGAGACGCGCGCAGGGCGTCGAAGACGGCCATCTTGAATAAGATGGAGACGGAGGATGCCCGCTTCGTTAACCACCTGGTCCAGCGCTACTTCGGCGGTGAGGTATAGAAAGGAGATGGAGACGATGTCTAAGAGAAAATCGAATCTACTCCTTGGGGACTTCGAAAAAGTAGCGCGGGCGATGGCCGGTCGCTACGACATCAAGGTGGTCGCTTCCAACGCTTGCGCGACGGACGGTCGCACGATTTACTTCCCCTCAAACGCGGACGATTTCGACGCGCATACGCTCAATCAGTTGAGCGGCTACAACGACCACGAGGTGGGGCATATCCGCGAAGAGGACCGCCACGCACTCGCCGGGAAGGAGACGCCGATCACGATCATAAGTCGCCTTCCGACGTCGAAGCAGAAAATGTTCTTCAATATCTTCGACGACATCCGGATGGAGCGACGGGAAGCGCAAGAGCACGTGGGCGTCGCAGAGAATCTTCGCGCATCGGCCGATTACTGTAAAAAGGTAATCGCGAAAGAAGCGAAGCGCGGCAAGGTCGATTTCTGGAGGGGACTCGGGACGGGCATCCTGGCGAAAGCCCACGGGCAGAAGGCGAGCTGGCTCACGCCCGCCCATAAGCCCTACATGGACGCAATCGAAGAGGAGATTGAGGAGTGCTGCGACATCACGAAGACGGTTTGGGGTTCGGACGTCGAAAACCTCGTTGAGCGCGTCCTCATCAAGCTGAACGAGACGGCTGAGGCGCTGGAAGAGGAGAAAGAGCGACGGGAAGAGGAGAAGAAGCGGAAAGAGGAAGAAGAGAAGCAGGAGCAGGAGGGTGAGGAGGAAGGGAGCGCCGGGGAAGGCGACGAAGAGGGTGGCGAGGAAGGTGAAGAGGAGAGTGAGGAGAACGGCACAGGAGATGAGATGGAGGAGGGTGAGGGCGACGGGTCAGGGACGGGCGCTGGCGATGAGGAGGGAGAGGAAGAGGATGGCGAGGGTGCGGCCGACTCGGACGGGACCGATGACGGAGAAGACCTTGGGGCGAGCGATGGCGAGGACGGCACGAGCGAACCCGGAACGCCGGATGCGGGCGAGGGTGAGGAGAACGGCAGCGAGGATGGGGCGGACTCCGATGAGGGCGCCGATACCGACGACACCACGGGAAGCGATGGCGCGGACGCTAGCGGCAAGGAGTCGAAGCGGAATCAGAATCTGGACGACGAAGACGATGGCGGGGAGTTCTCCGACCTGAGCGATGAGGAGCTGGAAGAAGCGGCGGACCTGGCCGATGAGGTTGCGAAGGACGCGGCGACCGACGACCTGATGGATGAGCTCAAAGACGAGATCAACAAGAAAGCGAAAAGCGCTCACGAGCGCACCGGTCGATACGCGGCCACGACGCAAGCGTTGAAAGAGGATGAATGGTTCGCGCCTCACAAGGATGAGGCCGCATACGAGGCGGCGAAGAAGACCGTTGCGCCGCAGATCAAGGGGATGAAGTCGAAGCTCATCAACCTCATCCGGTCTCAGGCGGAAGATACGATGGTGGGGGACCGGGAAGAGGGAGACTTGGACGATGACGCTCTTCATACCGTCCGGACCGGGAACCGGAGAGTGTATACCCAGCTGGTGAACGGGACTCCGCTGGACACGGCGGTTTCTATCCTCATCGATCAAAGCGGGTCGATGGGAGGTAGCCGGATCAAATGCGCGAGGGAGATGGCGGTGGCGTTGGGCGAGACGTTCAACGCTCTGGGCGTACCTTTCGAGATCATCGGGTTTGAGAATCGTTACCTCAAGCACGGTCGCTCGATCACTCAAGGCGAGGCCACGAACCCTTCGCTCAGGAAGAAGCGTTACAACTTCCGGACCTTCAAGACCTTCGATGAGTCCTATCGCCGCGTGAAGGCTCGCTTGGGAAATTGCCACGCCCACGGCGATAACGCCGATGGCGAGGCGGTGCTTGAGACTGCGAAGCGTCTTATCGTCCGCCCCGAAAGTCGCAAGCTTCTTTTCGTCCTGAGCGACGGTCAACCCGCTTGCGCCGGAACTAGCCGACACGTCTTGGCGAATCACCTCAAGGAGGTTATCGAGAAAGTGACCGCAAGCGGAATCGAGGTCATCGGAATCGGTTGCGAGTACGAAGGCGTGAAAGAATACTATAACGAAGAACACGGCGCCTCTCACACCGTTGTTTACGACGTCCAGAAACTGGCCGTCAAGGTCTACAAGATCATGAAAGATCAACTGCTGGGGAAAGGTCGGAAGCGCGGCCGGAAAGGAGCTGCGGCATGACGGTTCATTTCCCGAAAGGCGCCCGGTGTCCCGACGAATACCACGAGATGTGGCCGCAACTCGAAAAGCAAATGCTCCCCTACATCAAAGCAAAAGCGAAGCGCATCAAGACGTTCACGGGCGGACTCGATATGGACGACGCAATTCAAGAGGGACGTCTTGCGCTACTCTCGGTCATCATCAAGGGTAAATACGACTACACGAAAGGCGAGTTGGGGAGGTACATCGGGAAGGTTCTCGACAATACGTACCGCAGCATGCTCTATCAAATGCTAAGCCAGACTAGGATGCCGCGCGCAATCGTGAGGGGAGACGGCGGGGAGTGGGTGGAACTCCCGGCTCCACCGATGTCTCTCAACGGCTTAGAGGCGGACCCAGGAGGATGGGGCGATGACGTCGGGAATCGAACTGCTCTCTCAAAGGCGCTCACCGAAGCGGAAGTCCCAACGCCGGAAGGGTTCATCGAGTATCAAGAGATGGAGGAGCAAGCGAAGATTTTTAAACTCAAGCTTCTCAATAGCCTGAAGGGGAGGGACAAAAAGGTTTTCGAGTGCCGCACAAATCCGCCCGTCGATTTTCTCAAGATGGTGGAGAATATCGGCGGTGATATCTACAATCCCACGATACCTCAGATTGCGGAATACCTGGGCATCAATAAGAATGCCGTTGACTATTCGATTAGCAAGATCAAATCGGTATTTACGCGCATGGCGCGCCAAGAAGAATTCAGCGACCTTTTTGGAGAACGGTTAGAGACGAAAGAGTGGCCGATGATAAGAATGAGTAGGACAGCGAAGCACGACCGCGAATTTGTACGACGAATCATCCAACAACGAGAACTGGACCCCAAGCCGGTCGAAGGGTACGAGAGTGAACCCGACTTCTATCAAAAGGCGGGGATGTATAGTCGGCTCATCGAGCGATACCCTTGGGGAGTGGTTCTGGTCGTTAGGAGGAAGGGCACTTGGAGGACGATGGTCATCGAGTGTACCGCTTTCAACTCTTCTAGCGGTTCGATTTCGGGAGAACGGGGGACCAAAGAAAAAGTCCCCGTGAAATGGTATCCTCAATTGGTGAAAGCCTTAGCAGAAGGGACGAAGTCATGAGCGACGTTTCCGCACCTCCCCTTTCGCATTGTATCGGGGAATACGAGAACGGAGATTCAACATGCGACGGCGGGGACGGGGAAGCACCTTGCTCGTGGAAGGAACGTTGCGCCGCGTTCCAGCTACACCTTACAAAGACCGGCCAGCAAGCGAGTCGCTATGTGAAGTACGGCGCAAAGAAGACGGACGGCGACACGCATTACTACGCTGAGCCCAAAACCTCGTTGGAGGAGTTCGCCCGATTCTGCGATGGCCTCATCGGCAAGGAGACGAAGACGCAAGCGCCGGTCGTTGAGGAGGAAGAAGAGAAGAAGAGGAAAACGAGAAGCGATAAGTATGGTCACGACAAGCGCCGGGACGGACCCTCAGCAAGGGCCAAGCGGGCGGCAGCGGCATCGCTCAAACGCAGAGCGAAGGAACGCCGGGAAGCGCTGTACAAATTGTTCGACGGTTTCAAGAACCAACTCGTGGAGGAGTTAGACGGACCGGAGTTTGCGCCGGCAGGGTTGCCCGTCTCCCACGGGTTTCTCTACATCTCGGACAGGACGTCCTCAAGCAACTACCTTTCGGTGTACTGCCGCACGATGAACGGATGGGACGCGCCTCTCATCATGCTTACCTTCCGGACGTCGCAGCTCAAGTTCCTCGCGCAACTTCCGGTTACTCCGGACGTGCTCGCAACGGCGATGTCGAAGAAAGACTTCAAGAAGCTGAAGCCCAAAGATACGGACGAAGGACGTTTCAGGAGCGCAATCGAAAACGTCGGCAAGGCGGAATTGTCCTTGCTCGCGGAAGTTATCGCCAAGCTGGTCAATGGCGGTAAAATAGAATTGCCCGAAGCGAGGTGACCCCGGATGTTATCCCCACATCCGGCTTTGCCTCCCTCTCCACGGGCACCTCGCCGCACGGCGGTAGGATTTGGACTCCCCTGCCGTCGTGCGGCCCTTTTTTATCCTGAGAGGCTATGAAGAGAGTAGTCATCGTTGGAGGCGGTATATCCGGCCTCATTTGTTCCTACGTCTTTCGCAAACGCAAAGACGTTCGAACGACTATCTTGGAGCCCAATCGAATAGGAGGCGAGTTCATCGCGGGCGGTTTGAAGTACATCCATCGAACGGACGCGATGGCGAGTATGCTCATCGACCTGGGATTGATCTTCTCCAACTACGTTACCCGTGGAGGCATACTGCTTCGCGGGAAGGTGCTCCCGTATCCCAAGTGTTTGAGGAGCATGGAAACCGAAGAGGCGAGACGCATCCAGGACGATCATTATCGCAAGACGCGATTAGCCGAACCGGGGAAGCATTCGGCAAGAGCGATGAACGACCCCGCAAGCACGAAACCGCGAAAGGCGTTGCGCACGGATTTCGTCTCACTCATCGAGTCGTTGGCGGCGGGAAACGAGTTCATCCGACTCCCGTTGAAAAGCGTAATGAGGCACGCGGTTATCTTGGGAGACGGAAGGCTCATCCCGTATGATTACCTTGTGATGACGATTCCCCTATGGGCGATTCGTCGGTGCGTTGATTGGTACGTCCCTCACGGCATCGCGATGAAGCTGAACATCGTTAACATGGCCCCACGGCGCGATAGGTTCGCAAAGTGGGATTACGTTTACACCCCCTACACTCCGGAAAACGCGGTCCACCGCTTCTCAATTCAGGACGCTGGGTACGCAGTCGAAGTGAACGGCGAATTGGATATGGATAGGGTCGCCGGGGACTTGAACTTCATCTTCAGTAGCGGGTGGGCGATACGGAATATCCAACGCGACTTGAAGGGGCATTTGCTTCCGTTGAAAGAGAAGACGGAATGGCCGTCCAACGTCGCTCCCATCGGACGGTTCGCGCAATGGGATTCGCGGATCACGGCGGACGTTACCCTTGAGGACGCGGAGAAGCTAGCCAGGAGGTGGTTCGGTGGATAGGTGGGAGGAGATTTTCAAGCTTCAAGCGGCGCAGCAGGAGTCGTTCGGGATGGGTCCCCAGGAACTATCCCCGGTGGCCCGTTCGGAGGTAGCGAACCACCTATGCCTGGGGTTATACGAAGAAGCCGCAGAGCTTGCTCGTACAGCTGTTAGATTCAAGCGTCATCTACTACGCACGCCGCCCGTAGACCACAGCGAGGTCGTGGAAGAGGCGGCAGACGTCGTGAAATACGTGGTGGCGATAGCCCAACTCCACGGAATCGACGCAGAAAGCCTATTCTCGGCAATCCTTCGTAAGACCGATGTGGTGAAGGACCGGGCGGAAGGCGAGCAACTGGAACTGACCCGCGATAGTCGGATCATCCTCGTGGACTTGGACGGTTGCGTGGCCGACTTAGGACCGCTGGAGACGCTCACGGACGGGCGCCCCATCGAAGAGAAAGAGCGAATCAAAAAGGACTTCCGGCGCCGTGGGGGATTCCGGGACTTGCCCGTGGTGGAAGGAGCGCAAGAGGGATTAGCCGAATTGCGGCGCAACGGCTACAGGATAGCGTTCGTCACCGCACGTCCCTACCGGCAGCACAAGAGACTCTACGCCGACACGGTCGAATGGTTGAGAATGAACGACATCGAGTATGAGCTACTTCTCTTTCAAAGGGATAAGGCGGAAGCACTCGTGGACTACATCTTCCCAGCGCGGCCGATATGCTTCATCGAAGACCGGGAGAAGCACGCATTGGAGATCATCGCGACGGGAACCCACGTGTTGCTCCTCGATAGGAAGATGGATGGGCCGGTTCGCGTTTCGGACGGTCCGTTGATTACGAGAGTTTGGAACTGGGAAGGGATACTCAATTGGGTGGAGAGCCAAGGAGAACGAAATGAACCCCGAACCGAAAGTGACGTTGGTAACGTGGACGAAGAATCCGCTTGAGACGGTGTACGCCGTTTGGATGGCGAGTAAGAACGAAGAAGCGTTGATTGATCCGGCGCAGTTGTCCGGCGCCCTCAGGTCGCAATATTCGGAGGTGTCGCCCAACTTACCGTCTCAAGAAGAAGTCGAGACGCTTTTCAAAGCGGTCATCGCGCAACGTATTCCGATTGGGGAGCACGTTGATTTCGTCTTCGTGATGGAGAACGTTTCGGTGTCGTGGAGGGAGCAAGCGGTGAGGCACCGCATCGGAGTCGAGATTAGCCCAGAGCGATTGGGCATCGACCTCATCCCGGATTTGGCGAAGTCGAGTTGGTGGTCGCAGTCGATGCGAATCCAAAACATGGGCGAGTTCGCTAGCAACGGCGCGTATCGTCTCCCGGCGACGGTCAAGGGCCACGGCGAGATCACCGACACGTACCACGAGACGATGAAGACGGTCCAAGACGCTTACAACAAGTTGGTGGCGGCGGGAGTCCCGATGGAGGACGCACGTGAACTAATCCCGTTGGGCGCTCATCATCGCATCTCATGGAAGCTCAACATCGGCGCCCTTCAGCATATCATCGGGAAGCGCGGGTGTTGGATACTTCAATTGGGAATCTGGGGTCCGGTTATCCGGGGGATGATAGACGAGTTGGCGACGAAAGTGAATCCCATCTTCCGTGATCTCGTTCGACCTCCTTGCTTGAACGATTCGGACGATGAGCTGCCCTACACGGGATGCGTCTATATGGAGGAGTGTCGGCGCCGGTTAACCGGAGACGACGCGCTGCCGCCGTGTCCGATTCATCTCAACTACGAAGGGAAGCACGAAGAGGGATTGGACCTACACAAACCCGTTCCGATGCTAGCGCAGATGAAAGAACGCGCAAAGCAATACGAGAAATTCTGGGGGAGAAATCCATACACAGGAGAGAAGATCAAATGAGTAAGCGAGTCATCGTTTTGGGAGGAGACGGATTCTGCGGTTGGCCCACGGCGCTTCATTTATCCGAGCAGGGTATGGAGGTCGCCATCCTCGACAACTTCGTGAGGCGGCAATACGACTTCGAACTGGGTTGTGAGTCCGCTACTCCGATTGCGTCGCTTGCGACGCGCCTCGATGCGTACCGGGAAAGAAGCGGGAAGGAGATCAAAGCATATGTGGCGAATATGCTCGATGCCGAAAGGCTCAAAGCGATTCTCCAGGACTTCGGACCGGACGCCGTGGTCCATTTCGCAGAGCAACGCGCCGCCCCATACTCGATGATCGATAGGCGGCACGCCGTCTACACCCAACGCAACAACGTGCTGGGGACGTTGAATTTGATCTACGCTATTCAAGACGTTGCGCCCGATTGCCACCTCATCAAGCTAGGAACGATGGGCGAATACGGAACGCCGAACATCGACATCGAAGAGGGGTGGCTCAACGTCGAGCACAACGGCCGGAAGGACCGGGTGTTGTATCCGAAGTCCCCAGGCTCCTGGTACCATCTCTCCAAAGTCCACGACTCGGCAAACCTCGAATTCGCTTGCCGCATCTACGGTCTCAGGGTCACCGACCTCAATCAAGGAGTCGTCTATGGGGCCACGACTCCGGAGATAAAAGTGGCGCAAGACGAACGCTTGGTGAACCGTCTCGACTATGACGGGACTTTCGGAACGGCGCTCAATCGGTTCTGCGTCCAAGCCGTGCTCGATATTCCTCTCACCGTGTACGGGACGGGCAAGCAGACGAGAGCATTCATCAACATCGTCGATACCGTGCGATGTATTCGCATCGCGGTAGACAACCCGGCCAAGCGTGGAGAGTTTAGAGTCTTCAATCAATTCACCGAACAGTGGAGCGTGATGGCGCTGGCGGAATTGGTCCGCAAGGTAGGTCGGGAACGTTTCGGAAGAGAGGTCCACATCGCGCAACTCGAAAACCCGCGCATCGAAAAGGAAGAGCATTACTACAACGCCAAGAATACGGAGTTGCCCGCGTTGGGTCTCGACCCTTACTTGCTAACCGAGGACGTGGTCCATTCCATCATGCGGCACTGCTTGTTGTATAAGACTCGTTGCGACCCGCAAGTCGTGAAGACCGGCGTGAAGTGGAAGGAGACGGACAACGCGGCGCTTTCCGGATTCGTAGCAAGGAGAGGCTCATGAGCTACTTGATGGACACAATCGAATTCCGCGAACGAAAGATCATCGGCGGGGACGGCGCATACCTGATCGACGAAGACGGGAACCGGCTATTGGACTTTCACTCCGATACCGGCGCATCGGCGTTGGGGTACAATCACGCGGCCGGTCGTGGGGCGCTCGCATCGATGCTCGGCAACGAGATTCCTATCCACTCCATCAACTTGTACCCGTTCAAAGAGAGGGAAGAAACGGCCGAAGGACTTTGCGAGGCGACGGATATGGACCGCGTGTTCTTCTGTAACAGCGGAACGGAAGCGGTGGAGGCGTGTATCAAACTTGCTCGCCTCCACCAGCATCGTCACGGCGGGGGACGCAACGGGATTTGGACGTTGAGAAAAGGATTTCACGGGCGCACGTACGCATCGATGCGAGCGACGGACGGACCGCCATACCACACCGAAGGATTCGGCCCACACCTTGAGGAGTTCTATCGATGGGATTGGGACGACATCGGGGCGATAGATAAGAACGCCGCTGCGGTGCTGATGTCGCCCGTTCTCGGTCATCACGACGTAATGCCGTACACCCAAGACCAACTTCAGTCGATTCGAGACTATTGCGACCGGCACGGCATCCTCCTAATCTTCGATGAAGTCCAAAGCGGTAGTGGGAGGACGGGCGCGTGGCTTTACGCGCAGAAGGTAGGAGTGATGCCCGACATCGCGGCGCTGGGGAAGGGAATTGCTTGCGGGTTCCCTGCTGCGGCGTGTCTTGCGCGGGGAGACGTTGCGGATACCTTCACTCCAGGAACCCACTACAGTACCTTCGGAGGGAGCCCAGCATCGTGCGTCTTCATCAACGCGATGCTCGACTACATGACGCCCGGTTTCCTCAAGGGCGTGGAGCATCGCGGAAAGTACGCGATGGACCTGATGTACTCGTTGGGGTGGTTCAACGAGGTAATCGGGGAAGGTCTTATGATCGCGGGTTACTCCGACGTGGACGCAAGGGAGTTCGCCAAGCGTTGCGAGAAAGAGGACTTGATAATTGGAGCGTGGAGAGTTAACCCCATCCGCGTTTCGCCCGTCCTCGACATCCCCTATGAAGACATCGAAAAGGGAATTGAAATAATGGACCGCGTGTATCGGGAGATGACGCGATGATACTACTCTTCGAAGGCGTGAACGGAGTCGGAAAGACGACCTACATTCGCCAAGTAGAGAAGCGGACCGGGTGGCCCGCATATAGCGCCTTCCGGGGAAGGGCCAACAAGTACGATTCCGCGATGCTCGAAAAGCTCTCACGGTTGGGCGTCCCCGTTAACACCTTCGTGGACGAGATGTACATGACGGACTTGGTCCGTTCACTTGGGCTCAACATCATAGTGGACCGTTCATTTCCTTCCGCAGTAGCCTACGATCAGGTGTACGGCCAAGGGACGTTCGTTGATGTAGAAGAGACGGCCAAAATTTGGTTAGACCTCGTGCGGGAAGCGGGGATGCTATACGTTTGGTTGCGGGCGCCTTACGAAGTCGCGCACGCAAGGTGTACGGGCGTTCGTATCGGTGAAGACGAATCGGAGGCGCTTGAGGAGCATTATCGATATTGGTATGATCGCTTGTGCGTCGAGAAGATGATGATTGATACGTCGCTGCTAGACGTAGCGGAAGGTGTAGAAAGAGTTTGCCGAGCCTTGAAGAAATAAGAGAGTGGCTGCGCGGCAAGCGCGTGAACGGTTTACCGGACCGCAAGGGCAAATGGGACCTTCCGGGAGACGGCGTGAAGCGTCGCAAGGGCGTAGACATCGGCAAGATGGAAGATGCGACCGAAGCGATGAGGAAGTTCGGAAACGCGGCGATGAGAGCGAAGTACAAGATCAACGCCGATGGGGACGATGCCGTGCTACTCTTCGGAAAGCACAGCGGCAAAAGGGTTTCCGCGTTAGCAAAGGGTTATCCGGATTATTTGAGGTGGCTTCTCCAGCAAGACTTCCCCGAAGACCTCGTTGAGATAGTGAAGTACCGACTCCAGAAGCGATACGCGCCCGGTTCAATTCGATTCGAAGCGTTCACAGGGACGGGGAAACCTCCAGAACATTTCAACGCTCGTTGTAAGGTGGTCACCGAAGACGACTTGGAAGAAGATGAAAAAGAGTAAGAAGAAAAAGAAGAAGCGCAAGGAAGATTTCGTACACCTCCACGTCCATAGCGATATGAGCCAACTCGATGGGTGCGGCAAGATAGCGGACTATGTAGAGACGGCCGCGAAGAGGGGAGCACCGGCCGTTGCTTTCACCGAGCACGGGACGATGCGAGGCTACCACGCCGCCCATACCGCTTGCGAGGAGCACGACATCAAAGCGATTCACGGCGTTGAGTTCTACGTCGCAAACGATATGAAGCGCAAGGGCCTCACGGCGGAAGAGAAAGAGGAGATCACCAAAGGACTAAAGACAGCGGAGAAGAAAGTGGCCATCCGAGAATACGAACAGCGTCATGGTATTCGGGACCGATGGCATCTTACCGTTTGGGCGAAAGATAACGTGGGATTGAAGAACCTATTCAAATTGACGAGCGCATCTTACATGGACGGGTTCTACTACAAACCGCGCATCGACATCCCGACCCTTTTGGAGTACGGGGACGGTCTCATCGTAGCGACGGGGTGCCAGTCCAGCTCCGTGTACGACCGGGCCATCAACGGGAAGCGCAAGCAAGCGTTCGCAGAGGCGGAACGTTTGCGCGAAAGGTTCGGAGAAGACTTGTGGCTGGAGATACAGCCGCACGCGATGGAAGACCAAGTCGTTGCGAACAAATTCGCGATGGAATTGAAAGAGCGTTGGGGCCATCACGCTCGTCTCCTAGCTACTCAGGACGCGCATTATGTCGAACCGACCGACGCAGTCCATCAAGAAGTCCTCTTGTGCATCGGAACGAATGACGTGATGTCGAACCCGGACCATTTCAAATTCGATTTGGACGAGTTCTATTTCAAGACGCGCAAGCAGATGAGAGAGACGTTTTTGGAGCATCACTCCTACATGGGGAAGAAAGCGATCAAGGAAGCGCTGGACGGGACGATGCTTTTGTCGGAGATGGTCGGAGCGAAAGTGAACATCGACTATCACGCAGCGCTTCTTCCCGATGTAGAGATACCTCCTGAGCATCGGAACGAATGGAGGTACTTGAAGGCACTTTGCTTCGAAGGGTGGCTATGGAGAGACCTGAACGAGCGCATCGCGAAAGTAGCGCAACGCCGGGGAGAGAACGTTGAGAGGACGCGCCGTGAGTACAAGGACCGCTTGATGTACGAATTGAACGCCCTCAAGCGGCAGAAGTTCATCCGATACTTTCTCATGGTACACGACATCTATCGCTTTGCGCGTGAGAATCGAATCATGTGCGGCCCTGGGCGCGGTTCGGTTTCGGGAAGTCTCGTTTCATTTCTCTTGGGGCTAACGTCCGTTGATCCTATCGAGCACGGCCTCATCTTCGAACGGTTCATCAATCCGGACCGTGTTGATATGCCGGACGTGGATATGGATTTCGAAGACGGGCGCCGCCAAGAGATCATCCAATACTTGCGCGACAAATATGGGGAGAGTCGCGTGGCCCAGATAGCCACCGTGACGAAGTTAACCGGGAAGCAATGCCTCAAGGACGTGAGCCGCGTTCTGGAAGTCCCCTATGCGGACGTGAATGAGGTAACGAATAGTATCATCGAGCGCTCAAGCGGCGATGAACGCGCCAGCCAAACCATCGAGGACTCGTTCAAGGACTTCAAGGTGTGTCGCGAGTTCAATAAAAAATATCCGGATGTTCTCAAGCACGCAAAGCGTTTAGAGGGACTTGCGAAGAACCTCGGCATACACGCGGCAGGAGTAGTAGTTGCGCCGTCTGATGTCGAAGAATACGTCCCATTGGAGGTACGGAAGAAAGACGGGAAGGACATCGTGGTCACGGCGCTCGATATGCACGGCGTCTCCGCTATGGGTTTAGTGAAGCTCGATGTATTGGGCTTGCGGACCCTCACCGTGTTACGCAATTGCTTAGACGCCGTTGAGGAGCGCCACGGACTCGATATTGATTTGGAATCGGACGTTGAGTTGAACGACAAGGACGTGCTCGACCTCTTCACCGATCACGAGTATGTAGGTATCTTCCAATATGATACTCCCGGCGCCGACAAGATTTGTTCGGGCGTGAACTTCGAATCGTTTGAAGACGTCGCAGCGATGACCGCGTTGAACCGTCCGGGAACGGCGCGCAGCGGGTTGGCCGGTCGATACGTTGAGAGGAAGAAAGACCCATCTAAGGTAGGTGAGGACGCCTTCCATCCGAAGGTAACTGAGCTCACCTCCGATACGTTGGGCATCATCGTCTATCAAGAGCACGTGATTAAAATCTTCACAGAGATAGCCGGGTTTGCTCCCGGCACGGCCGATTCGTTACGCAAGTCCATCGCGAAGAAGTATGGAGACGAGACCATCGGGAAGGAGCGAACGAACTTCATCAAAGGCGCGATGGAGAAAACCGGGATGAGCGAGAAAGAAGCGGCCAAGATAATGGACGCAATCACGTTCTTCGGTTCCTACGGTTTCAACAAGAGCCACGCAACCGCATACGGCATCATCGCCTATTGGGGGATGTGGCTCAAGAAATACTACCCCATCGAGTTCTACTGGTCGATGCTAAAGAACGAACCGAACCGCATCCGCATACAGCAGGTCGCCAAGGACGCGAAGAAGCACGGCATCCAGTTACTCCCACCGGACGTCTCCGTCAGTAGGAGCGACTTTGCCATCGACCCTAACCCCAAGCTCAAAGCAATTCGCGGTAGCCTAGTGGACATCAAAGGCGTTGGGAAGAAAGCGGCGGAAACGATAATGGCGAACCAGCCATACACGAGCTTCACCGACTTCGTCAAGCGGGTCGATAGGAGGAAATGCCACAAGGGCGTCGTGCTCGCCTTGGCGAAGTCCGGAGCGCTGGACTCGTTCGTTCCGAACGTCAGGTGGCTAGTCGAGAACATAGAAACTTTTTGGGGCGACGTAGGGAAGGGAGAAGCGGCAGAGAAGCAAATCCGGAAGTTGTTGCGGGCGTCGAAAGAAGAACCGGACTATGCGAAGGAGGAACGGCAACTGATCGCCTCGCAAGTGAACCCACTCGCCTTCGGTCGTCATCCCATCGACGCCTATGGGGACTTCATCGAGAAGAACATACACGTCCCAATCGAGTCGATGGGTGAAGACGATTTCTTCAAGAGGAACGATGGGAAGGCGGTATACATCGCGGGCGTAATCGTCGAAGTCAAGTACAACCAAATAGGCGACTTCCATACCGGAGAACTACCGCCCGAAAGGGAGCGTGAGAAAATCTTTTGGGGCGCCCGATACGCGAACGTGAACGTGGAGGACGCAAGCGGCGTTCAGAACCGGATCAAGTTCGGCATCGACGTTTTCGATGAGATGCGCCCGTTGATCGATGCGGGCATCGGGACTCCCGTTATAGTCCACGCCATCGCAAACGGTAAGTTCGAAAATTTGAAAGCAGACTTCGCGGTGGACCTCGAAACGTACCGGAAGAAAGTTGAAGCGGGCGATGAGCTATCCCTATGGGAGAACCTAGTAGCAGGGCGGCATCCCGCTTTAACGCGGAAGTGGAAGAAAGAAGCGACGAAGAAGAAGAGGACGGAGCATCCGTGGGTAGATGATCGGTCGTCTCCAGGAGACGTTTTCTGCGGCGTCGTAACCCACGTTCAAAAGAAGATAGACCGGGCAGACCGTGAGATGGCCTTTTTCGGATTGATGGGGGCGGACCGCCACATCGAGGTCATCTGCTTCGGTTCGCATTGGGAGGAGGCGCGCAAGCATTTCGTTCCCGGCAAGCTAGTAGTCGCAGCGATTGAAAAGCAACGCGACTCTCGCAGGAAGGGATGGGCGTTCTTTTACAACGGTGGAGGAGTCCGTCAACTGAATTAATCAGCGGCGGGCGTTCAACTTCGGTAGTAGCTATCAGAGTCGATGTGACGAAGAATTTGAGAGATATGGCCGCTGAGCTAGGCTTGAAGAATTTGAAAGGCACCCACGGTGGTAAAATCGACGGCGTCAAGTTGTTGGAAGAGTTCTTCGGCCATATCCTCAAGACGGTAAAGAACGGAGAAGCCGTGCGGATCAAAAACTTCGGGACGTTCTCAGCGAAGGTTTACAAGGGCCGCACTATCAATTCGCCGGTCATCCCAGAAGGTAAGAGGGAGTTCAGCGACAATTTGGTTCTTCGTTTCCATCAATCATCGGGAGCAAAGCAACGGCTCAACGCCGAAGCAGACGAAGGAGAGAAGCAATGAGCGACGAAACCCCGAAGAGGAAAAGAGGCGGCGCGCATCCCCCGCACCCCAAGTGTCCCGAGTGCGGCAAGGCGATGTACAAGGCGATGTACGGTCGTGCGGTGAAGAAAGGGGACGCGTGGGCGTTCTGCCGCAACCCCAACTGCTCGCTCCACGGCAAGGATCAATCCGGCACGGCGCCCGAAGACTACCACGCATCGGGCGAAAAGGCGTGGCGCAAGTCGAGAGCCGACATCAAGAAGAAGCGCGAAGAGGCGGCCAAGGCGAAGGGCAAGAAGAAGTCGAAGCAGAAGGCGCCCGCCAAGAAGAAGACCGTCAAGAAAGCGGCGCCCGCCAAGAAGAAGACCGTCAAGAAGAAGACGGCCAACGGGAAGAAGAAACCCGCCGCAAAGCCCGAAGAGAAAAGCCAGCTGGCGCTCATCGCGGATGATCTCATGGAGGGGAAACTCTCCATCAAGAAAATCGCCGCCAAGCACCACTGCGGCGCCAAGAAAGTTCGCGCCGTTCGGAACAAGCTTCAGGATAGGGGCGACCTGTGAAACCGACCGTCATAAAGGTTTGCGGCGAAGAGATAACCGTGAACCGCGATAAGCTCATGCTCATCAAGGACGTGAGCCGGGATATGGACCGCATCGCCTCGCTCATGTCGTACTGGGGCGAAGTCTGGGCGGCAGCGGAGTCGGAGCGCATCGAGGTCGATGCGTACTATCGCCAGTGGAGAGCGGGCAAGGGAATGGAGATTGCCGAGGCGGAACCGAAGCTTGCCGAGTGGAAGGTGAAGCAGCGCATCGAGGAAAGCGAGATGTTCTACAAGCTCAAGCAGGGCATCGCAGCGGCGACTCGAAACGCGACCATCGCCAAGACCACTTACGAGTCGCTCAAGACGAAAGCGAGCATGCTCCAGTCGAAAGGCGCGATGATGCGAGCGGAGATGGACTCCACCGGTATGCATACACCGGAGAAACCATCGCGCAAGCGGTCGGAAAAGGAAGCGGACCGGGAAGAGAAAGCCGCGCAGATGCGCGAGTTGAACCGGAAGAAGAAAAAGAAGAAGAAGCGAAAGGCATGAGCCTTTACCAACGATAGAAAAGGAGAAGTATCATGGGCGTGAATATGAAGAAGATGAGACGCGGATATGAGTCCCAGCAACGCGGCGGGGACTTCTGGAACGTGCCCGAGGGAGACAGCCTCGTGTACGTCCATCCGCCGTGTCGAGAGGAAGATGAGTATGAGCCCACCGAAGGGCTCAACTACATCCCTGTCGCGGTTCATTACGCCGTTGGGAAGAATAACGCGATGTGCGTTTGCCTCGACAGCGACAATAACCCGATCATCAAGCACCCGTTCATCAAGGCGCTACTCAAGAAGCGCGGGATCAAGTTGGACGGCAATTGCCCCGTCTGCGAGGCTATCCAAGCCGGGAAGATGGACGCGGACGATGGCGACCGGAGCAGGGTCCAGACTCGCTATCTCTGGGGCCTCACGCTCCTCAAGCATCGCGGAAAGTCCTCGCAACCGTGGAACAAGGTCGCCGCGAAACCGGCCGTGGCCTTCGTCGGCAAGACCGTCTATGACGGCCTGATGGAGATGTTCTTCGACAACGGCGATATCACGGAGATGGGCGCCGCAATCCTCGCCAAGATCAACCGCGTCGGGACCGGCCCCACGGATACGAAGTACAAGGTGGCGGCCGACACCGAGTCGCTCAAGAAGCCGAAGAAGCTCGCAAAGCGATTGCGCGACATGGTCCTCAAGGCGCTCAAGGAAGGCGGCGACTGCGACCTGTTCCGAATCGTCTCCCAGCTCATCAAGAGTCCCGAAGAGGTCGAAGCGGCGATGGCGGGCGTGAAGGTGGAACTCGATGAAGACGACGATGACGAAGACGACATCGAGGATGAGGAGGACACCACCGAGGATGACGGCGCCGAAGAGGATGAGGAAGAGGACGCCGAAGACGACGATGACGAGGACGATGAGGAGGACGACGAAGACGACGATGACGAGGACGATGAGGAGGACGACGAAGACGACGATGAGGAGGACGACGAAGACGACGATGAGGATGAGGAGGACGATGAGGACGGCGACGATGGCGAAGAGGATGAGGAGGACGCCGAAGAGGACGATGGGGATGACGACGAAGAGGACGATGACGAGCTGGAGCTGGACGAGCTAGACAAGGAGCTGGATCGCATCCACAAGGGCAAGAAGAAGACGCCCGCCAAGGAGAAGAAGAAGAAGCCGGCCAAGAAGTCTCCCGCCAAGAAGAAGTCCAAGAAGAAGTAGAGCACGCCGGTGGCTACCTCCAAGAAGAAGAAGTCCAAGAAGAAGTCGAAGAAAGAATCCAAGAAACCGGCCGGTGATGTGCTGGCCGGAATCTTGGAGGAAATCGGAGGCGAGGACGGTGCGCAACTGCTCGGTTCGGAAGGGTTCGCGATCAAGATCAGAGGCGTTATCTCCACGCAATGTCCGAGCATCGACTGGGCGACGGGCAGAGGCGGAATCCCGTTGGGGCGTCTCACTATCCTCCACGGCAAAGAGGGAAGCGGCAAGACGACTCTTGCGCTTCATATCGTAGCCGAATGTCAGCGGCAAGGCGGCGCCGTGGTCTACATGGACAAGGAATACAAACTTGATCCGGATTATGCCCGCGACATCGGCGTTGATACGAAGCGCCTCATCATCGTCCAACCTCCTCATCTTGAGAGAGTTTTCGAAACGACGCGGCGCATCATCGAAAGGATCAAAGCGAATCGAGAAGAGACGGGCAAGCGCACGCCGGTCCTTGTGGTGCTCGACTCGATGAACGCCGCTATCACCAAGGCGCAATACGAAGGAGAAGAGGAAGCGCAACACGTTGCTCCCGAGGCACGCGTGTATAGTCGTCTACTCCCCAAGCTAATCCCGTTGGTGAATGAGGAGGACGTTGCGCTGCTTTGGGTTAGCCAGGTGCGCAATAAAATCGGCGTGAAGTTCGGTGACCCAGACGACGTTTGCGGCGGCAACGCTCCCAAGTTCTACGCTTCGATGATCCTCCACGTTACCAACTTCGGTTCGGAGAAAGTGGACGGTGAAAGAGTAGCGAACAAGCTCTGGGTCGAACCGAAGAAGAATCAGATTGCCCCGCCGTTCAAAAAGGCGGAAGTGCGCGTTGTATACGGGGAAGGATTCGACAAGGAGAAGTCCTTGCTTTGGATAGCGGAGAAGCTTGGCACGGTGAAGAGGAAGGGAGCGTTTTACAAACACGGAGGGAAAACGTTGGGGCAAGGATTGAACGCAGCGGCCGATACGCTTGTGGTTGATGAAGAATGGTACGGGCGAATCCTGAAAGAAGCGAGGGAGGAAGGCGGATGGTGAGTCTTCGAAATTGGTTCGACATTCCCGACGAATTGAAGGACACGATTTGGCGAACGTTGGGCGATGAGGTCTTCGGGGAAGAAGAGGAACCGATCAACGAGTTGTGTCGAGCAATCGTGCTAAAGTGGAAAGCGAAAGCGGAAGAGGACGATGACCCGCCCAAGGCGTTCAAGGCGCTACATAAAGCAAATCGGCGGAACGCCATTGCCTCAATCATCGCCGCGTTGGAACTTCTCCGGAAGGTGGGCGACGGGAAACCGCTATTGAGCGACGAAGACCGCATCGCCGTCGCGCAACTGGAACGCTTCTGATGTTACGCTCCTTCAAGATACTAGCCGTGGCGGACGTTCATATGAGTAACAAACTCCCATACGCGAAACCGACCGCCAACGGCCTCACCGACCGCCTTGAGGATCAGATGGCTCTGTGGGAGCAAATCCGAAAGGTAGCGAAGGAAGAAGAGGTGATGGCCGTCTTCGTGCTAGGGGATTTGTTCGATAAGAGCTTGGTGGACGCCGTGACTCTTACCGCGACGGTTCAGGCCATCGTCGGGTTAGGCGTTGACGTCTACATCTTACCGGGGAACCACGACGCGAATAGCATACGCGGCGGACGCTTCACCGTGGAGGCTTTCGGTGCGATGAACCGGCCGGGCATCCACGTGATCGGGGAGAATCCCGGCCAGCACGTTGAAATCGAAATCAAGAAAGGCAATTGGAACCTTTGGCCGGTAGCGTTCAAGCCGGTCGAAGAGATGCGCGAAGAGATTAAAGCGATTCAAAAGAAGTTGGACGCTCGCAAGTATCACGCGTTGCTCCTTCACGGAAGCGTACTGGACTCAAAGCATCTCGGATGGATATGCGACGACGGATTGGACCCGAAAGAGATTTGCGACGGGTTCGAAGCGGTACTGGCCGGCCACTTCCACGACCCGCAAACATTCGGTCTCAACGGTCGCTACCTTGGGGCGCCGATGCATCATAACTTCGGAGACGCCGGAAGGGAAGCCGGATTCTGGATAGTCGATTTCCAAGAGGGAGGGATGTTGAGCTACGATTTCCATCCCAGCAACGCGCCTCGCTTCCATGTTTGCTCCTCGCTCAAGGAGCACCACGACGCCGTGAGCGGAGACTACCTGCGCTTTCAGTTAGAGGCGACTCACGCCCGATGGGCGAAGATAAAACCGAAGGCGCAAGCGCATTGCGAGGCGTTGAAGGCGAAAGGGATCAAGGCGGACTTCAAACACAAGCCGGTCTATCACCACGAATCGAGGCTAGCAAAGTCGAGCATCGGGAAGAAAGAAACCGTGTCGATGGAAGAGGCGTTGGGAGAGTACATCGAGGCGTCCGGAGTCGTGACGACCGGACTGGACGAGAAGCGTTTGAAAGAGATGGGAACGGAGATACTTGGAAGGGCAAGGGTCGAACGTGGAATTGCTTGAGCTAGTCGCAACGGACTTCTGTTGCTTCGAAGACCTCCGATTGCCGTTGTCGGGGATGGGGTTGGTATGGGTGACCGGGGAGAATACCGATACCAAAGCGGCCGATAACAACGGCTCAGGGAAGTCTACTTTATTCAAAGCGCTCACGTGGGGACTCTACGGCAAGACCATCGACGGCGAAAAGGGCGACAAGGTCATCCGCAACGGACGAAAAGCGGCGCGTGTAGAAGTCGTCTTGGGAGACGGGAAGAAGCGATGGACCGTCGTGAGAGAGCGTCGCAAAGGTTCGCCCAAGCTTCAACTCCTCCAACCGACCGGGGAAGAGTTCGAAGCGAGCAAGGACGCGATACAAGAGCGCATCGTTGAGATGGTCGGATTAGACTTCCCAGCTTTCAAGAATACCGTTTTGTACGGCCAGAACGATTCGGCGCGGTTCGCTCATCCACGGACGAAGGACGCGGAACGGAAGGAGATGCTACACCGAATCCTCCGAACCGGCATCCTCAAGGACTGCCACGCGCTGGCGCTCGAATACCGCCTCAAGCTCAAGAAGAACATCGCGGAAATCGACGAAGCCATAAGAGGCGCAGAGATCAGGCTAGAAGAGCAAGACATCGAGGGACTACATAAGGACTTCGAACGGTTCGAAGAGCAGAGGACACGCGATGTAGACCGGCATAGGACAAAAGCTCGTGAGTACCGGGACCGGGCGCGCAGCGAGATGGACTCCATCGGGAAGGTCGCTGAGACTTCTGAGGAGGTCGAAGAGGCGCTCATCGAGGAAATCGAAGCGCTGAAGGAAGCGCTCAAGATAGCCGAAGAAGCGGCCAAGGAATCTCAAGCCGTGGAAGAGGAGATAGCGCCGCTCAAAGAAGAAGAGATCAAAGCGATGGAGGTCACGGCGCTCGATAAGGCGAGGCTGGGCGGTAGCAAATCGACTCTCGAAAGACTCGATGGGGAAGAGAAATGCCCCACGTGTAACTCTCCTCTCGATGAAGGCGCAGCGCTTGAGTTCATCGAAGCGGTGAAGAAAGAAATCAAGAAGAGGAAGAAGCAAGAGCGCAAGTCGCAGAACGAATTGAACGCCGTCCGGGAGAAGATCAAAGCGGGAAGGGAACGCCAAGAGGAGTTCGACACCGTCGCTCGCAAGCATATGCCGCTCATGGAAGAACTACACGAGGCGGAAGGGAAGCTTGAGCGATGGAGGTCGGATCAAGAGAAGCTAGCGACGTGGAAGGAGAACGCGAAAGAGCGAGCAGAGGATTACATCGCCCTTGCGCGACAAGAGTTGACGAAAGCGAAGGACGTCAAAGCGCAAACGAACCTCCACGCCGAACGGTTAGCAAGAGCGAAGAAGAAGCGGAAGAAGTTCAAGCAAGAGATAAAGAGCTTCAAAACTTTGAAGAAGGAACATTCCTCAACGCTCGCTCACGTTGAGTTCTGGGTTCGCGGTTTCTCGAATCAAGGCTTGCCGTCCTATATCCTCGATGCGGTGATGCCCTACGTCGCTGAGAGGGCAAACCACTACCTCGAAACGTTAGCGGACGGCGACATCACGATGAACTTCTCGACGCAACGCAAGATGAAGAGTTCGAAGGAGATGCGCGATGAGATAGACATCTCGTGGGAGATTGAAGGCTTGGAGGATTCGTACCCGCCCAGCGGCGGTCAGTTGAAGAAAATGGAGATTGCTACCGACCTCGCCTTGATGGACCTGGTAGCCACGAGGGAAGGCGAGACCATCGACATACTCGCGTTGGATGAAATCCTCGATGGGCTCGATAGCGAGGGACGCCAGCGCGTGTTAACGCTCTTGATGGAGATGAGAAAGCGGCGCGGGTCGGTCTTCGTTATTAGCCATGAGACGGAGATGTCGGAGGTATTCGAGAAAGCTATCATCGTGAAGAAGCGCGATGGGGTTTCGTCTTTGTCGATGAAGTAGGAGGGAGTGATGGAAGAAAAAATCTATCACTACAAGATAGGCGACAAGATAGTTGCGTTTGATTGTCCGCCTTGGCGCAAGCTCCTGATGAGTCCGAAGTTGATGGAAAGACTCCCGTCAAAGAAGTCCACGACGCACACGATGTTCTATTCCAAGGCGGAAGGAATCGTGAGATGCTTCAACGCCACTAGGGACGACAGCCATTCCCTTTCTCGCGTGGCGTTCTCTTTTGATATACCGTTGGAGAGACTTTCGATCATCAAGCAACTCATCAAGAAGAATTGGCCGGTGCCGTCTGATCCGTTCGCCAAAACGTCCAAGATACCGAAGGAATGTAAATTCAATCGACACGACATCGCGCCGTTGATAATCGCGGAATTCGGTTTGGGAGTAGACAAGTACAAATTCTTCCAAGAGAGTATCGACTACAATCAACCCTACTACGATTGGCCGATGCAAATATTTCAAGTGATAGGTTTCCTACGATTCGGTCGCAAGACGTGGAGACTACATTGACGACTAAAGTACAGGGGTGGGACCTGGGTCTCAATCATCTCGCCTTTGTCGAACTACTCGATGGAGAGCTTTCCAATTTTTGGTACCTCACAACGGCGGTCGGCTCAGCGGGTCGTTCGAAGGAACACGGCTTCAGGATCAAGCTCCCCAAGACGAAGGAGAAGCAAGTGTTGGCGTTAGCTCGCCTTGCGGTGCTAGAGAACTTCATCGACAAGACGGTGCTTCGACCGAATATGCCCGACTACGTGGGCATTGAAGACTACGCCATACGCGCCGAGCAAGGCGCTCATTACATGGGAGAGATAGGCGGCATCGCTCGAATCCTTTGTTGGTTCCGAGGCGTGAGGCTACGTCTCCATGATCCTATCTCCGTGAAGATGTTCGCCGCCCACGACGGGACGTGCCAAAAGGATAGCATCGAACGCGCCGTGAAGAAGCGTTGGGATAAGGACTTCTCCCAGTACAACCAACCGTTGGCGAAACCGACGAAGAGAAACCCGGACCCCAAGCAGAGCCGAACCACGAGCGAAGACCTTGCGGATGCGTACGCGATAGCCCAATTGGTATGGACCGAAGTACAATTGAGAGACGGGCGCCTTGCGTTAAGCGACCTCCACGAAAAGGAAGTGCGCGTCTTCAATCGCATTACAAAAACGTACCCGGTGAACCTCCTAGATAGGAGTTGGATAGTTAATCCGGAAGGGACGGCCACGCCTCACGGGAAGCCGGTGTGCCCGCATTGCGGTTCAACTCGCTGTTGCGGGAACGTTAGAGAGGCTTGCGAAGAGAAAAGCGCGATCAAGGTAATCAAATGAAAGCCGACATCATCATCTTAGACGGGCGCCATCTCCTATGGAGGACGGTGGACGCCTTCGGTATGTTGAGCGCGGAACTGGGCGATGTAGAGGTAGCGACGGGCGGCATCTACGGTTTCTTGTCGGTCGCAATTCGTATCCACCAGCGCTATGGGGGAAGGGTCATCGTTGCGTGGGAAGGTCGGAACAACTTCCGATACAAATTGTATCCCGAGTATAAAAAGAAATCCGAACCGGATGAAGAGAGGTTAGAATTTATCCAAGAGATGATTGATCAGGAGACGCGATTGAAAGCCATTCTCAGAGCCATCGGAGTCGATCAGTACAGGGGAATCCGCTGCGAGGCGGATGACGTGATAGGCTCTTTAGCTCATTACTACGCTGAGGCGAAACGGCGCGTGGTAATCTATACGGGTGACAGCGACCTCCGGCAACTCGTTGACGACCTCGTCACTGTAGTGGCGCCTGGGAGACGCGGGAACGATACGGTGTTTGACGAAGAGGCGGTCATCGCTAAACACGAGGTGTCGCCGCCTCGCCTCGCTGACCTCAAGGCGCTCGCTGGCGACTCTTCCGATAACATCCCCGGCGTGAAGGGAGTAGGACCGAAGACGGCCGCAAAGCTCATTAACGCCTATGGGGACATCGAGGACGTCATACACGCCGCAAAGATCAACGGCGCCGCGAAACCTCCTTGGCCGGTCGCTGAGCGATTCCGAGAAGCAATTGCCGAGGTGGAAGACGACATCCGCCTATTCAAAAAGCTAACGCTCATCGACGGGCAACGGCAGATGAGGCGCATCGAGCCCAAGCGGGATAAGAAGCGCGTCATTCGTCAATTGATGGCGTACAAGTTCCGGTCGCTGATGGCTCCGGCCGAATTGAACGAACTAATGAGGATGGGGTAGCCGATGGGCTTCGGTCGATTGAAGACGCTTGAGAAGCTAGAAACGACCTACAGCGATTGCGACCGCTGCGAGCTATCGAAGGGACGCACCCAGCTCGTTCACTGGCGAGGTTCCCCGAAAGCTAAGTTGCTCCTCATCGGGGAGGCGCCGGGAGCGAAGGAAGATGAGAAGGGAGTTCCATTTGTAGGCGCCGCTGGAAGACTACTCGATGGGTTGCTTATCAAAGCCGGTCTCAAGCCATCGCGAGACGTCTTCATCATCAATACCGTCGCGTGTAGACCTCCGGGCAATCGGGCGCCTACATTCGACGAACATCGCGCCTGTCGGAAGCGAACCGCATTCCTCATCGACATCGTCCGGCCGAAAGTCATAATGCTCTTCGGAGCGACCGCTGCGAAACGAATGGCCGGTGTAGGACCGATCACCGCGTGGAGAGGTAGCTTCACCGAGGTAGAATCTTGGACCGTCAACGATGGGACTCGCGTCTATCCGGCGATGCCGACCTTTCATCCATCGTACCTAATGAGAAAGGGACGCGACCCGGAGATACAAGCGTTGATGATAGCAGATATTTCGAAGGCGTGGAGAGTTGCGAATGAGTCGTAACACATCTCGCAGGAAGAAGAAAGACAAGGAACGCAAGGGCTACAATAGCACAAAGGCGCGGGCATCTCGCAGAGCGAAGAAGCAACGTGAGAGACAGGGCGTTCAAGAGAAGCAACCCGCACCGACAGCGAACGCGAGAACGATTAAAGCGATGATGCTTGAGGAGAAAGTAAAGGGCAACTTCAAAGACTACGTTATCATCACGGGCAATCGTCTTCTCGATTGGAGGAGTAGCTACTCAATCACCGTCGATGAGGGCCATACGCTTGGAGTAAATGGCGTTGCGCTCGTCCATAAGAAGAAGCTTCATATGATAATCGGAGACGAGCAAGCGAAACAATTTTGGCATCCCCAGTTAGGTAGGATAATGGAGGTGCCGGAAGGAACGAAACCGAGCGAATGACTCTCAGGCAAACGTTCGGCGCTAGGTTCGACCCGAACAAAGAGTACATGACGGCGTCGGAGCGTGCGTTGTTCGAAGGTATGAGAAGCTCCGGTGAGCTTTCATTTTATCGAATCGGCGTATGCAAGCAATGCGGCGCGGACGTCCTCAAGGAAAAAAAATTTTGTAGTCGGCAATGCAAGGAGAATCACGATGAGACCGGGAAAATGGATTGATGAGTTGATCGAGTCGGTAGGGGAGTTCATGTCGCTCGAAACGGTGGACGGCGTGATGCGCGAGGGTCGCATCTCCGGGTTTACCTATCGCAGCTTCATCTTCAACGGAGATGAAGTTCAATTGCCGATAGAAATCGAAGTGAACGGCGACCCAAACGACCGTATCCCAATCGACCGAATCGCAACGCTGAGTCTTGAGTAAAGACGCTCCCAGAAAGGGAGTTCATCCCAAGCATCCGCGCTGTCCCGATTGCGGCAAGGCTTTGTACAAATCCGCCGTCCCCGCCCGCGTGAAGAAGTCTGATCCGTGGAAGTACTGTCGCAACGTCGAATGCGACTCGTTCGGCGTCGTGGAAGAGGCGAAAGAGGAAGCGACGGAACCGAAGGAAGTCGCACCGCCTCCTCCACCTTCGAAAGAACCGATTGAGGAGCACGCGGCGGTCAAGCAAGCACGCGAAAGAATCCAAAAAGCGTTGCGCGGAAATACCGGTCATGAGCGCAATATCGTCGGTCTTTCGCTCGCACTACTCGCCCAAGAACTAGGCCACCGAAAGTTCGCAAATGAGCTCATCGATGAGTACAATCTGGACGAGCTTTTCGGTATTCAAAAGGCCGAATAACCGCGTACAATCGGCGTCTTTTCCGCCCAAATTCTCCTCTTTTTCAAAATAGGGATGCGGCTAAAAAATTAAAGATTTCAACGCGTTGTAATTTTCTTTTGAAAAAGCGCGTATCTTCTCTTTACTATTAGATTGAAAAGAACTAAATTTTATGTATGGAGATGGTCTCAAAAAAAAGGGGAAACGAAAATGAGGACGAGCGAAGACATGGGGATCAGAATAAACGACGAAGTCACTTTCAGAAATCGCCATACCGGGCGGACGCACACCGGTGTAGTCGTCTCGCTAGTTAGCGGAACCGGAACGCGGGAAGATTTTTTGGTGGGTCTTCGGGTCCACGGGTGGGAATACGCTAACGGGGAAAATCCGACCCTTATCCATACTCGGATGATCGTGAAAGGTTAGAGGGAGAACGGGGGACGGAAACCCCCTACACATAGCCCCAACGGGCGAAAAGAAAAGGAGTCCAAAAATGAGAACCACAACGGGAGTAAACAAGGCGAGGAAGAGGCTGGAAGAGGACATGGACACGCGCAGGACGTCGTTCATCGAAGCGGTCCGGGAATCGCTCATCGACGCGGGCCACGAACTCGATACCGGCCACGGCGTTTCGCGAGTGGACGACATCGGCATCTACATGGAGGTCGGCAAGCAGGATTCGGGCGGCGCTTTCCGGACGCATTACAACGGCCGACTCTACTACACGCTGGGAGACTACGGCAACAAGCAAACGTACCCGGAGCCCAAAAAGGGTTTCGACGTCGCCAAGGCGGTCGAGAGAATTCTGGAACGGGTCGAAGGCGGGAAGAGGCGGAAGGAGGCTCGCAAGAAGAGTGACGAGAAGAAGAAAGCGGCCAAGGTCACTCTTCGCAGGGCGTGCGCGAAAATCGAGATGGACGAGCACAACCGACCGAAGGACTGGAGCGATGAGGCGGACTTGCGATGGGATAAGAAGTCCCCGGAGACGCTTCGCAAGGTCAAGACGCTCGACGCGGACCGGGTTGAGGCGACGTTCGCCCTCACCCCGGAGATGTTTGAGAAGGTCGTGAAACTGATCGACGTGATCGGATAATAAAGGAGTCCAAAATGAAAACGACGAAAGAAGAAAAGACGACGAAGGTGGAGACGAGCTATCTGATGTGGGTCGGTGCCGCTCACTACCCCACGATCAAAAGCTACGTCGAAGAGGCGCTTGAGATGGGTATCTCAAAGCGACTCCCGAACGCGGCGGTGGCGGAGAAGATGCTTGAGGCGAACACGGTCGTATTCGTCGCCCACGACGAAGGCGAGTATCACGAATGCCCCGAGTGCTTGGGGACTATCGAGTGCCCCGAGTGTCGCAAGCGGTCGGAGCGAATCAACCGCCTCAAAATCGAGCGTGAGGACTTCTGCGAAGAGGAGATGGCGCTGGAGTCGAAGGTCAAGAAGATGGAACTGGAGGTCGCCAACTCCGAAGAGAGGGATCACGACGCGACGGACGCCCTCAAGGAGAAGATCAAGGAGACGAAGACGAAGATGAAGCGCTGCGAGACGAAGACTCAGAAGCGCAGCGAGAAAATCCACGAGCTTCTTGCCGAGCAAATGAACTGCGTCGATTGCGACGGGGAAGGGACGATGAGCGGCGGAACGGGCGGCAAGGTCGTCTTCGGGGATAAGGACGTTTGGGAATACCGGCGTTACAACTACTGGCTCCACCTTCCGAAGAAGTGGACCGCCGAAAAGAAGAACGGCGTGGCGGCCGAAGAGATGTGCGAGAACTGCGGCGGCACCGGGCGCCTCCCCAACGGTCGAATCTTCGGGATGTTCCTCCCCAGCGCCACCGAATACGTCCTCAAGCCTGAGGATGAGGAAGAGTTCAAAAAGGAAATCGAAGCGAAGGGCATCGAGACGGTAGCGAAGACGATAGTGGAAGCGGAACGGAAGCGCGGCTGCGGCAAGCGGAAGGCGGGCGGATACTACGCCGTCACGAACCCGAAGACGGCGACCGCCGAAGAGGTGACGACGAAGATGAAGGAGCTAATCGAAAAGGGCGTCATCAAGTACGAAGAGGTGAAGGTGAGCGGCAACTTCGTAGAATTTTTGGCGCCGGTCGAAATCGCTTCAAAGCGGTTCCGAGGTATCAAGCGGTGGTCTCTCGACCCGGCTGCGGAAGAGGAAGCGGAGATGGCGCTTGACGCGATGGAGGACTAGACGATGAAGACGGAAACGCAACAACAGAAGAACGCGATGAAGGCGCTTGAGAAGTTCTTGGTGAACGGCGGTCAGCCGGGATTCGAGATACTAACGATGCCCGGCAAGATCAAAGTCGGGCTCAAGGCGGGACCGGAGCCGCATATGAACGGCGGCAACTATCAAATCGCCTACATCGTTAAAGGCGAGGACGATGACCATGAGCCGGACTTCCGCTACATCATCGCCGCGAAGACGCTTGAGCTTGCGCGGGAATTCGAGTTGAAGAACCCGTCGATCATCGACGGTCGAATACACTTCCAGCACGACCTTCCGGAGATGGCGACTGTGTACCTCGTGGACGGGACGGGACCACGTGGGAACGTCTACAAAGAGTGGCTCCAAATCGACGTTAAGCGAGGCGCCTATCGTCATACGCCGGGAAGCGATAGCGCCTATGGTGCTCCGCTTGAGGAGGACGCTGTCTCCATGCCCAGCGCCCACGGCGGCAACGACTTACCCGGACCGGGAGCGCCCGCAAAGAGAGTTGATAGCTACAACTCTGTCGATGATCTTCGGAAGGCGCTCCAACGGGGAGACTTTGAGAGGCGGTAGTTCATCGCTCCGTCGCTTCGTTCGGTAGAAGAAAGCGAGGTGAAAAGTGGAAGGTCGAAGTATAGGACGGGAAGAGGCGCTCACCGACGCGGTGGACACGTTTTTGAATCGCGGCGGTCGCCCGCATTTACAGATTCGAGGAACCGGTGATGACGAGTATCGACTTGATGGCTCAACGGGAACGTCTCCTCAATTGGAAGGCGTGCCGTGCGCGGTCGTCTTCGTCCTCTTCTCAACCTCATCCGACGCTCACGGGCGGTTCTATTTCGTCGGTGCGGAGACGTTAGGAGAGGGAGAATTATTTCAAAACGATCACGAAGAGGAGATCATCGGCAAGATCAACTACGGTTCTTGGCGCCACTTGGGTTCGGTTTTCGTCCATAACGGGAAGGGAAAGTGGTATCCGCATATCCGGTTAGACCATAAGCGCGAAGTGTACTCCATCATTACGAAGGAACCGGGTGAGAACGACGTAGCGGTGGGACCGGAGATACGCCCCAAACCGAAGTCGAAGAAGAAGCCGAAAGAGGCGCCGAAGACGAACCGCAGTTTCAACTCCGTCGATGACTTCCGAGATGCCCTTCAGAAAGGCGACTTTGAGCGATGAAGTCGGTCGCCATAAGACTCCTTCAACGGACGTCGTTCTCAGCGCCGGAAGAGTGTTGGGAATGGGGCGGTTCAACGACCGAATACGGGCACGGAAGGATATGGGTGGAAGGACGGGTCGAAAGGGCGCACCGCGTCTCCTATCGCCTCTTCAACGGACCGATTCCCGATGGGGAGGTCGTTCGGCATACCTGCGATAATCCTCGCTGCGTCAATCCTCGCCATCTCCTACTCGGAACGCCTGCGGATAACGCCCAGGATATGGTCGAACGCGGGCGCCATCGGTCCGGATACGCTAAAATCACCGCAGATGACGCTGTATTCATCCGAGAACGTGCGGCGCTTGGGACTCCGACCGAAGACCTGCGACATCAATTCGGTCTTTCTACGTCGAATCTCGCACGCCTCCTCAACCGGGAGATATGGGCCAACGCGGAAGGTTTCGGAACGGATAACGACTATGATTCCGATGTTCCCTTTTAGCACCTAATGCCATTCATTCTCTGGTCCTACAACATTTAAGCGTTCTCTCAAAAAGCTAAAAGACATTTAATGCCATTCATTCTCTGGTCCTACAACATTTAAGCGTTCGTTCAAATAGCTAAAAGAC
>Ga0180438_10000303_pt1 | contig 98773 bp, 126 predicted proteins | sample SS_ome_12_FD_132455 | JGI IMG/M metagenome (GOLD analysis project Ga0180438, IMG submission 132455) | Hypersaline lake sediment archaeal communities from the Salton Sea, California, USA - SS_3_D_2 metaG | ecosystem: Environmental > Aquatic > Non-marine Saline and Alkaline > Hypersaline >... | reverse complement strand
TTTCAATCCACACTCCCGCGAAGGAAGTGACGCTAAATCATTGATCAGGTTTCACCGTTGTTTCAATCCACACTCCCGCGAAGGAAGTGACGTGATGACATCTCAAAAAATACGTATAATTATTTCAATTCACACTCCCGCGAAGGGAGTGACAAATCCGATAGATTCATGCCTCTGAATAGTTTCAATCCACACTCCCGCGAAGGGAGTGACTTATTGATGGCACCGAGGCTGGCTCCTGTCAAAGTTTCAATCCACACTCCCGCGAAGGGAGTGACAAAAGTTACGTATAATAAACATGGAGTACTTGTTGTTTCAATCCACACTCCCGCCAAGAGAGTGACATGAAGATAATACTGAGCAGTTCTTCGTTGTCATTTCAATCCACACTCCCGCGAAGGGAGTGGCTTGTATATCCTTTCGCCCTTCCCAATCTTCTGCAATTTCAATCCACACTCCCGCGAAGGGAGTGACAATACAAGGACTTCATACTTGGAATGCTGTTCATGTTTCAATTCACACTCCCCGAAGGGAGTGACTATTAACTCCACAGAAAGGTGTACAGGGTTGGAAGTTTCAATCCACACTCCCGCGAAGGGAGTGACCTGATTAAAATCCTCATAGGAATAGGATTGGTGATTTCAATTCACACTTCCGTGAAGGGAGTGACGATAGAGCAGAATGCTTGGTACTTCTGTTTCAATTCCCACTCCCGCGAAGGGAGTGACAACAAAACCCTTTTGTTCTCAACGCTCAGAGAAGGGTTTCAATCCACACTCCCACGAAGGGAGTGACGACCTAATGGAGACGTTAGGCAAACTAGACCAGTTTCAATCCACACTCCCGCGAAGGGAGTGACCAAAAGCTGTTTTGAGTTGCGTTACAATTTCAATCCACACTCCCGCGAAGGGAGTGACATTCTGTCCGAGCGCTCCCCAATGGCTGCGTTTCAATCCACACTCCCGCGAAGGGAGTGACATATATAAATCTGATCCAGTCAAAAGACACAATAAGTTTCAATCCACACTCCCCGAAGGGAGTGACTACAGTGATCATCATTACATCAATTACAGTTATGTTTCAATCCACACTCCCGCGAAGGAAGTGGCCTTTTGTGGCATTAAAACAGGGTATTGACACGGGGTTTCAGTCCGCACTCCCGCGAAGGGAGTGACATCCTATTGATTTTTCCCGTTTTATAACACTTCACGTTTCAATCCACACTCCCGCGAAGGGAGTGACTTGGTGTCCAAAAAAAAGGAACAGGTTTACTATTTTTTCAATCCACACTCCCAAAAGGGAATGACAAAGAGATAATGCTGAGCAATTCTTCGTTGTCATTTCAATTCACACTCCCACGAAGGAAGTGGCTTTAACGGTAACGTCGTACAAAATTATTCCCATGAGTTTCAATCCACACTCCCGCGAAGGGAGTGACCCATGCCCTCGAAGTACTCCATTGTCATATAATGTTTCAATCCACACTCCCGCGAAGGGAGTGACTTTTTCCGACAGCAATATTGGGGTCTTTTTTGGTTTCAATCCACACTCCCGCGAAGGGAGTGACTCGTGACAAAGTTCTCCAGAAGCTCAAGGCTTGCTGTTTCAATCCACACTCCCGCGAAGGGAGTGACTTGGAGCAACCGCCGAAATCATCACGTGTGTTTCAATTCACACTCCCGCGAAGGGAGTGACTTTTCCGATGGGCATACATTGGAAAAAATTCACATGTTTCAATCCACACTCCCGCGAAGGGAGTGACGACTCGTGATCACTGGGCTGTATGCTTGATTATGTTTCAATCCACACTCCCGCGAAGGGAGTGACTTGGAGCAACCGCCGAAATCATCACGTGTGTTTCAATTCACACTCCCGCGAAGGGAGTGACATGAGGCGCAAAAGAAATTTGAAGCCCGTGTGTTTCAATCCACACTCCCGCGAAGGGAGTGACCTATGCCCAAATTGCAATGAAGAGTTAGATCCGGTTTCAATCCACACTCCCGCGAAGGGAGTGACGTGAATATATTTTTGGGCAGTGAACGCGGGACTTTTGGTTTCAATCCACACTCCCGCGAAGGGAGTGACAAGCCTACTCTGATGCGATAAAACGGACAACGAGGTTTCAATCCACACTCCCGCGAAGGGAGTGACATGGTGCATGTGGTTTCATCAGGCCCGATCAGTGTTTCAATTCACACTCCCGCGAAGGGAGTGACCAAATATGAATTGATTGCAGATCTTGCACGGTCTGTTTCAATCCACACTCCCGCGAAGGGAGTGACCTCCAATCATCGCCAGCCCAAATTAAATGGTGATGTTTCAATCCACACTCCCGCGAAGGGAGTGGTAACTGCATCGTCAAAGAGTTCGAATGGGTATCGAGTTTCAATCCACACTCCCGCGAAGGGAGTGACCAGCCGAGAGTAGCTTGTCAATGTTCGTCAAAATTGTTTCAATCCACACTCCCGCGAAGGGAGTGACTTGCATCGTGAGACATTTTTGAGGAGTGCTGACTTGTTTCAATCCACACTCCCGCGAAGGGAGTGACACAGCGTGAACGAGGCGGTGTCGGCAGTTTGGAGGTTTCAATCCACACTCCCGCGAAGGGAGTGACTGGATGTACAGATCCCTTGCCAGCCTGTCGAGTTTGTTTCAATCCACACTCCCGCGAAGGGAGTGACGACACCGGTGTCATACAATAAAGATTATTCTTTTAAGTTTCAATCCACACTCCCGCGAAGGGAGTGACGTGTTTACTGATTTCCTTTGGTGACGATAACCAGTTTCAATCCACACTCCCGCGAAGGGAGTGACTCTATGTCTCATAACACATTATTACGCAATATTTTAAAATAACCATTGCGCGAACATGCTATGAAAATAAAATTTATCATATTGTCAAAGAACAATCAATCTAAACAAACTATTTAATAATAAATAGTTAGACTATATCGCGAACCCTAAGAGCAAATAATGGTTACCTGAGGTTCGCGATTCTACCTATTATACGAAGAAAACTAAAAATCTCACAAGAAAAATAAAAAAGCGGGAGCAAAATAGCCCCCGCTCTTTTCAACTCACAATGATTTCTTTACAGTTCGGCGTTTTTACGGACCTCATCAAAGGTGTACCGTTTCGTAATCTCACCGTTCTCAAAGACCGTTTCCAGAATGTCATTTACATGACCTTCTTTGACCGTCCGGAAGTTGCCATCGTCATCCTGCACCAGCGACAGCCGACCTTTCTTGCTGACCTTCGTGGTGTCAATCGGATCCTTGTAAATATCGCACCATTCGCCATCTCGTTGCTGTGCGCAACATTTGAAGGCGAATCGTTGAGTATCGCGGTTGACACGCTGTAACAATCCACCGCCCATTCCAAAAACGATGTTTTCAGCACTCCATCCCTGTTCCTTCATCTCCCTGAGGATATCGTAGATGCCGTCATAATCAACGCCATCACCCCAGATAAGACGAACTTTGTCATTGAGCACCTTAAAGCCTTTCGGATTCCTGTAGCCTTCAAACTTGCTATCAAGAATCTTCAAAAGCTTAATAACGGTCGTGGTGGGATCGCCAGAGTCAGGACGAAGGACAAAAACACCGTCACGATTCATAATCTGGTCATGGAGTTTTTCGCCAACAATCTCCGCTGCAGCCCTAAAAATGTCATAAGAGTCACCGACAATACTGATAACACCAGTCGGAAATACATCCATGGCATTCTTGAATATTTTCCACTCACCTTCCGGTCCAAGAGAACACATCACGGAGTGCTCAGTCGCAATAACCGATTCTCCACAGACATCGGAATTGTAATACTCCATGGCATACTCGATACCTCTAATGGTATCAGTGCCTTTGAAGTTTACAAGGTGTGCCATTCCACCCATTCCGGCAGATTCGATACTGGAAGTCCCTCTGTATCCGAAATCGTGCAGCATATACGGGAGCTTCCACGCAGTCACTTCGTCATTCGCCGTCTGATCCATATAAAGCTTCATCATTTCTTTCGTCTTTCTGGACAGAGTGGCGACCGTGCTCGAATACCAAACGTGCGTCAGAATGGTCTCCAAGTGGTTTGTGAGCCACCAGCACTTGGGATCCAAGTTCTCCACTGTCATGAGGACATTGGAGTTCGGAACCGGCGTTCCTTCAGGAACTGCGCGAATCTTAACAGGAAGACGACCGCCGTGTTCGTGCAAAATGTACTCCCAACCTTCACGGTTGAAAATCTTGTCATTGCCGAAGTGAGCAGCCGCGAGTCTGGCAGCAGCATCGATTTTCGACTGCGTGACAACAGAGCCTTCTAGATAGTCAGTCATGATTGGCTGAAGACCTGCGAAGACCGTCCAACTGAATTTGGCTCCGGTTCTGGCTTCGAAATACGAATAAACAGAATCCGTATTCATAGGATAAAGAGGCCAGTGCCCCAGTTTATACGAGTCAGTTCCAATTACGATATTGAAATCCATGTCTTGCTCCTTTCCCCTTTGCATCATTGCATCTGGGAAATAAAGTGGTTTTTACTCGTCCTCAGTAATGATGGCGAGTTGTCCGCAGGCGGCACCGGCTTCGATTTCCGCCTGAGTCGCGATAGCGACGGCATAATCGTAACCTGCCTCCTCCAACTGTTTTTTAATCTCTTCCATTCTGCGTCTCCTATTAAAAGAGTTTTCTGTAGATCATTACCACATTGGAATGATCACGAAATTCCTTCGTCTTACGAAAGTTTTTAGGAATGTGTTCCTTAAAATCAATATATTTATTCCCAATATAAATGTCTGGTCTTGGAATAACAAATCGATACCAGAGAACATCCAGACATTTGTTTGAATGGAAATTATCTTCTGATGGGTCAGATAATGTTAATCTGCCATCAACTTTAAGAATCCTTATGAATTCCTCAAACAGTTTCGGTAATTTCTCCGGTCGAACATGATGAATAACATTTCGACAATGCACTTCATCGAATAATTCAGATTGGCAATTTACTCTTAAATCATGGATATGATAATCCAACATTGGATTTCCTGTGAAATCAGAAGTCTTATATCCCTCCTTTGGATTGTAACCAGACCCATAATCTAGTTTCATAATTTGCCCTTTTGATTAACACAATCCCCGAAATCATCCGTCAAAGTTCCATCAGGAAGGATAATTACGTTGTTGTAATCATAATTATCCTGATGTAAATAGTTCCAAAACTGAAAACCATCTTCGTCAGTAAATACTAACTCGTGCTTATTCCTTCGCGTCTTCTTGAAAGTTCCATTTTCCACGAGCCTTACGATATCAGGAAGCTCTTCAAAAACTGCTTGATTGTCTTTTCTGAGTTCTTCGCAAAGAGTTAAATCTAAATCATTTATTTTGGCAAAACGATAAACCTGAGTCCAAAATTCAGGAAAGATATACGCATTAATCCTCATTGTCGCTTCTGGAAACTTCTTTCTCAGATTTTTGATCATATTGCAATAATCAATGATATTAACATTCTGCCTAACCGTCCAATCATAATCATCAATGGTTGGTAAAGAAAAAGTTATATTCAAATTATAATTAGACAGGAGCCTCTCGTACACTTTTTCCGCTTTGTCGTATTTATTAATGAAACCGCCACTTCCATTGGTTGTAATCGATAAAGGAGTACTGTAATACCTTGTTTGCAGATATTTAAGCTTCTCCTCCAATTCAGGATCTAATGTTAATTCCCCGCCCATGCAGGTGATATAAGTTGGATTGAATTCTGGCGTAACGCCTTCCATGGCGTCAATAAATTCATCAAACGTATTAAATCTGTTCGCCTTGTCTTCCTGATAACAAAACCGGCAATCATAATTACACTGGTAGCCGAAGACAATTCTCATGCCGATCATATTTTTAATTTGCTCTGTGGTTAATGTTTTCATGGCTTAAACCAGATTAATTGATTCAATAATCCCTTCGCCCATTTCATTTGAATCCGAAATCTCATTCGTATTGATGGGCGAAAGTTTAACAAAGAAGCGTTCTGGATCGAATATTTTCTTCAGTTTCTGGATGTCAAAGTCTTTTTCATCCACCAAAGTCAAATTCAAAGTGGTTTTCAGGTCGCTTTCTGTTCTGATTTCTCCAAGCTCCTGAATGGATTTCTTCAATTTGTAAGGAATAAGATCATTACGCCTTTCTTCATCCAGACTGTGGAGCGAAATCTGTAAAGTGACATTATCCTTAATCCAACTGAAATCAGAGTCTTTGACCCCAATCGTGGAGATGTAGTGGTGGGTATTCGGAATCCATTTGTCAATCTCTTGAATTGCATCTTTCACGTTGTCTATATTAAGGAATGGTTCACCCATTCGGGTATAATTGATCTTGAACTCCTTGGCGTTTAATGGGTTATGATTTGAATTCCTCTCCAGAATGAATTCGATTTGGTCAATGATTTCCTGTGCTGTCAAGTTGCGCCAGCGTTTTAACTTGGCGGTTGCACAGAACTTACATTTAACCGGACAGCCGCTCATGCACGAAACACCAATCATCCAACGATCATTTCTGGTTCCTACTTCATAATCTTTGAGTTTATTTTGTTTCGCGCCAATGGCATCTTTGGTATAGAAAGGGAGATAAGTATCCGTTACCTCAATCGGATATCCATCTACCGTTTCTAAGGCGTAAACGATGCCATTTTGGAATGCTTTTTGGTTTTTCGTTTTCATTTGTCAATCCTTTATGAAAGCGATATTGGTATTGTCGTACATCCATTTGAGTGCCTTGACAACCGTTTCTGTCATCGGTTGCGGCAACTCGTTTGGGTCATACCAATTCCAACCGGTGCATTTCTCCGGCTCCATATTGGTCACTTTCCCCTTCTTATAATCAGCAATCATAAAGATTGTGGCATAGTGCAAACCGTCTCTAGGAAAAAGATCGTTTATCGCAGTCAAAGTGTGGATATTGTCGATCTCGATTCCCGCTTCTTCCATTGCTTCCCTTGCGGCACACTTTTCAAATGTTTCATTCTTTTCCAAGTGACCTCCGGGGAGCGAATAAAGTCCTGCACCGTGCGACCCTTTTCTTTGACCGAGAAGAATTTGACCATCTTTGACAACAAAGACGCCAACGCCAACCATCGGCTGATCGTGACGTTTCTTGACTTTATTGTCCTTTGCCCGAAGCGCTTTCAAAAGAGGAATATGTTCTTCGACAACATCCTCAAGTTCAAGGTCTGCAAAATCAAACCAACGAAGTTCCTCTATGTCGTCATCAGGAGTGGGTTTGCCAAAAATTCGTTTAGCTTCGAAAAAAGCCGTCGTAATCGTATCCTGCTCTCTTCGATATCGCCAGTCATCGACTTCAAAACTATCGATATAAACAGGATTCGATATTTCGAGATGAGTTTCCTCGTTGGCTTCTCTCCTTGCCGCTTGTTCGTAACTTTCTTTCGGACCTACAAAGCCACCAATAAACCGAAATTGAGTTTCTTCTCGTTTTCTTCCCAAAAGAAGTTTGGTGTAATCTTCGTTCCAAATGGCGATATCGACTGTGGGATAAACCTTAGGATATTGGTTGTAAACAGCCCAAATCACACCTCGTCGAAACTTGGAATCTGCTTTTACTTTCTTTCCGATCTTCTTCCTGATTTCAGTGCCCGAAACAAATATTTCTTGTTCCATCACACAAGTTCTGTATTTGTTAGTCGTGTAATGATCGATAAACGATTCCCGACTGCCATAAAGAGTGACGGTCGAAGCAGGACCTGTGAGATCAGCAATTTGATCATCTAGTTTCCGACTCCAAGCATCATCATCACGCATGTCCTTAATATAAAGAACATTCACATCTGGAAAAGCTTCCAAAAGCATTTGTTTTCTGGATTCAAAGTCAAGCGGGTTATTGATCGTGACTTTGGTGGGAGCCAGACCGAGAAATATAATAACTTTCACATTCTCGTTAATGACTGACTGGATGAGGTCTGTGTGGGCTTCGTGTAAATCATCGACGTGGAATCTGCCAACAATTACACCTACATCGGTTTGCTCACGTTTCCGTTTCATCGCCGCCTCCTTATGCATCAATGCATCTGTTTGAGGTTAAATGGCTTAGAGTGGAAACGATGGAATGGTAGATTAGAGATGTGGTACTGCAACTGGTATTTCTGTTCTCTAACGCCGTTCGCATCGTCGCATCTAGCGTATTGAGTGTATTATATACACTCTACTATTTTCGTCAAGATAAAAAACAAAATCTTTTTTCAAATTCCTTTCGGCTCGAAAGAAGCGAAGTTGCCTCCGTCCATTTTATGTGACCTTAATTGACCGGCAAGTTCCTTCCCTCTTTCAGTCATTATGAAAATCGGATGGACACCAGTGCCATCATTTACCAACAGTCCATAGTCTTCCATATCTTCGGCGCAGGACCAATCATCGTGATCTTCCACGGTCTGACCGTGTTTCAATCGGGTAGGATATTTCTTATCCGCCATTATGGACGGAATTCTATTGTCTCTTAAATGTGGGTGAACGTCGTTGTCACAGCGCATTTTAGAGAGTTCAGGGATACCCCTGTGGTCCACGCACCGTGTTTCAATGTAAGCAAAGGTGCTCCAATGGTCTTTTCCCCACATTTCAATCGGTATTGGCCTTGGCATTTTGCTCATCTTTTCTCCTTTGATCTCTTTTATCTTTCCAAGCACGTTCTTCGGCTCGAATATTACTTTCTATTCTTAATTCCTCTTTGAGAATCTTGTAGGCAATAGCGCCTCCAATAAGAACGAGAGTTACGGCAGCCCCAACAGCAAGTCCTAATAAGAAACTCGGTACATCTGACATCTTTTCACCCTTGTAATAAAAAACCAGAGCATAATGAGTATTATACTCTGGTTTCGTAAATTTGATAAACTTTTTAATTTTTTCTGTAAGTTATTGTCAGATCAAGCCTTGTACAAATACCTAAACCAGCGTGATCTGCCACCCGGAAGTGTGTATTCAGGGACTACTATATTCGCACCCTGAGGCCAGCTGCTTCTCTTAACCCATTTCTTTTGTTCGAGGAACAGATCCGAATAACTGGTTAACAGGGACTGAAATACGTCTTTCGAATGATTAACACCATCTCTGTCCAATGCGTTCAATCCGTAAACGAGTTGCGGTTGCTGGAAAGCAAGAGCGAAAATCAGTCGTCTGAGTGCGTGTGATGCGGAGCCGTAGATGACTGCCGGATCCCAGTTCGGAGGCGTTTGTCCCGGTAAGTAATTCGATCCCGGTGGCGTAAAGTTAATCTCTTCGACTGCCAGACGAACGAATTCAGCAAGTTCCGACATATCGAACCATGAAAAGTTATACGAAACGTCAATATTATCGTGATCGCTAATCGGAATATTGAATTCGATAAGGCTATCGTAATTGAGTTCGTATTCATTGGTAGCCATGATGACTTTATTACGTCTGACTTCTGGCAATGCAGATTGATTCCATTTCCCGAATGTTACTTTGAAAACATTTCCGCCAGCTTGTAATCGTTTTGCCCGTTCATGAACTACCGGAATTTCTTGTGCTTCCCGAATGAAATAGAAAAGACCGCCGATCAAGTCCGCGAATCTTTGATTCATTACATAAGGAATTTCGCCACCTGTTTGATGTTCTTCTGTTTCAGCTTGTACGATATGTAGAGTGTCAGTTATCGTGATAGGAAGTGTGTCAACGGTTGCAGTAGAAATAACGCTATATTCCCCTAATGGCTGCTCATAGGGAACGTCCCAGTCGTATACGAAATAACCTTCCCGAATGGAATTCATGTCCTGTGCAGCTAGAACAGTATTTCCAAGCGAGTCTTCAATGGTGATCTTGACTTTCCCGCCACTATCTGGATTCGCAGGAAGTCCACTTGTGCTGACTAGGTTAACGTAAAAAGTGGCAATCCCACCACGTTCGTAATGGTAGTTATTAGGCATTGTCTTCCCCGAATTTCTTTTTCAACCAAGCAATATCTTCTTCGCTTAGGTTTTCAAAGACTCTAGCATCCATTTCGGCTTCGATGGTTCTCGACTTGCGCCCGCGCCTCTTCTTTTGTGCGCCTTCATTGATTTTATTCTCAAAGGCTTCTCTCAAGGTGTCTTGAGAGTCTTTCAGAATCCATAGGGCTTCCATCATACCCGTTTCAGTCAATGGAAATCCGTTCGCATTAACTGAATATCGTCCGTTATCGTGCAACACGATTTTGATGGTCTTTTTCAAAAATAGCCCTCCCAGATCGCCTTCATCATCAAAATCATCACTGAAACTTGGGTCAAAATCGTTGTTGTCCATTGAGTTCTCCTCTTGTATATTAAATATTTTGGGTCAGATCCCTTTATTTAATTCTAAATCATTACCAGATATTCCTTTCCATAATTTGAGTCTTTTTTGAAAAATTTGCTCGTCCGAAGCTGCCAACTCAGCCCCATTCTCAATCCGAATTCCACCAGACTGGGCGGAAAAATGATGCCCAATGGCACTCGGAACTACCTTTAACTTCCATCCTGACAAGTACATACGATGAGTCAGGTCAGTTTCTTCCCGATGTCCTACTCTGGAATACCCCATAAAATAGCTGCCAACCGCTTCTGCACAGGATTTGCGGTAAAGAAATGAACTGTAAAGGTGTTCTGAATCCTTTAACGTATTGTCGGGATGCTTGTAAATCTGGAGATTCATCAGCCGATCATCCACTCTTCCCTGAAAAGCATCCAATCTGAGGCAATCTGGATGAAAGGTCTGATCATCCTCATTTCTGAATGGATTCATGAAAACACCGCCGACAGCCGCTATTTCTTTTTTATGGTCTCCCAACATTGCATGGAAAAGAGACTGAAGGAAAGATGGGGCAAGAATAATGTCGTCATCAATCCGACAAATCAATTCATGCTCAGCCATCGATAACGTCTTCTGATGGGATACATGCGGTCCTTGTCTGAGACCTTTAATAATTCTCCATTTATGTCCCTCATTACCCAACATATTGAGGATCCCGTTAATCAGCTTATTTCTCAATATGGATTCATCTGTATCGTCCACAACGACAGTAACGTCCCAGTTTTGGAATGTCTGGAATTTGAGTGACATCAAAAGGGTGGCAAGATAATCATGGCGGTCTGAAGTTGCAATGTCGATTTCAATCCTGTCATCCGGTTTGACAGTTGTGAGTTCTGGTTTGACAAAAGTCTTGGGATCAAAAGTAGCTTCTTTTTTCGCTTGTTGTCTTTCTTCCTCCATCTTGAAAAGAAGAGGAAGAAGTTGGGCAGCAGTATTCTTCCAAGTCAGTTTCTCTTTCACATAATGTCTTGCCTTTTCTCCCTTGTCTTTTGCTTCCTCGCGATATGTATAGATATGTTTCATTAGTTGTTTCAAATGTTTTTTATCAGGAAGCGCCCATTCACCGTTATCGCCATCATAAGCCTGTGGTGCCCCTTTGTATGCAGGAACCATCTTTTCTACATTTAATGGATAAGCGATATCTTCATTGAGGTATTCTGAAGGTGCTGACCAATCCGTATAAATAACGGGCAGTCCAGCAGCCATTGCTTCGAAAATTGGGAGTCCGATTCCTTCTCCAGAACTTGGATGCACATAGCAATCAGCTTTGGCGAAAAGACTTCTTATTCCATCAATGGTCAATGGTTTTTTGTCGGTATAGACGGTTTTAATGCGGTCATCTTTATATTTACTTATCCATTCCAGCCGACCAAAGTCGTTTGATTTGATAATTAATTGGACATCTTCATCTGGGAAGGTTTCAACAAATGCTTCTACCAGCAGTTTGGTTTGTTTTCGTTCCTGCGAAACGCCAACGTGCATGAAAGTAAACTTATCAGAGGCGTTACGGTCAACGAAATATTCTTCTCTAACGCCGACAGGCATCGCATAGATCGGTGACTGAAACCCTGAAGTCTGCTGGATCTCTTTACAAAAATCAGAGAATGTAATGATTTTATCCATTCCATTACAAAGGGTGAGATAAGATTCTCTAACTTTAGTGGATTCACAGAAGGAGAAGCCGACACGATAAGGTTTTCTCACCCGATCATAGGCTTCCATCAGATGGCATACCATATTAATGCCGTTATCATCCCAATCGGGATTGTCTTTGTATCTTCTTTCCGCCTTTTCGATCAAAGGCTTCAAATCAGAGAATGTCTCTTTACAATGGTTCCAGTCATTTATGGCGACATCGAAACCAAGATTTGCCAATGCAGGCGCTAATCCTTCAGAGACAGTTGAAAATCCAATCCCTCTGCCAATATCCGTATGAAGAATGATCCTGATGTTCTCTCTGGCTTTTTTGCCGTACTTACTCTTAAAATGAGCCAGTTCATCCGGCTTTTCAACTTCCGGCATTTTGATCGATGTTTCTTCAAATGGAACATATTCGATAGTCCAATTATTTTGAATTAATCCCATAGAAGCATCGAAGCATCCCTCCATCGATATTTCGACGTTCTGTACGGAATCATTTCTTACAAGAGATAAAGAGAAATCAGCTATTTCAAAGTCGTTCAGTTCATTTATGTTTAATTCTCTTGAACAAACTGCGCCAACATTTTCATTTTTTCTCAATATTTCAACAGCTTTTTCGATCCATTTGTCAGCACTGATATCATCTGGGGCATAAAGAGTGAACTGTGAGTTTTCAAATTGTTCTTTTGCCTTATAAACTCTGACATTTTCAGAATTGATATCAGCTTTTGAAGCAGTCCAAATATCCGTTTCCTTTTTGGCTTTTGATATTAGATTACTCCATTGTCGCCAAATGATTTCTGGATTAAAAGTATCTTCTGCATGAAGAAGCGATTTTTCGGACATCTTCTGGGCGATTCTGCCACCGGTTCTCCAATCGCTGTGAAGCTTTTTCAATGCTTTTACAGCATCTTGGATATCAATCAAATTATGTTCAGAGCCGGTTTCACTGTTTACTTCGGTGCCTTTTACATTCAATAATCTGGCTGCGCCACCGCAGATTTCAGGGCATACGCTGGCATTTGTAACGATTTGAGGAACGCCACATGCCAGAGATTCAGCCTGAAAGAAACCGAACCCTTCTCCAGATGTTGTTGAAAATGCAACATCTGCCGCATTGTAAACTTTCGCCAATTCAGCATCTTCTATCACTCTGGAATCGAACCTGACAGAATCAGCGATTCCCAATTGTTCGGTCATTTCAACAAGATTGTAAGGAGAGGCGGCGTCATGAGGGTCGCATTTACAATACATAAGAGCATTTGGAACTTGTTTTTTGAGGAGGGCAAAAGAACGTAGCGTTAATTCCCACTTCTTTCTGGGTTGTGCCCTGTCAACTCTCAGGACAACAAAAGCATCGTTTTCTATTTTCAGTTCTTTTCTACATTCTTTTTTATCCAGTTTTTTGAAAACAGACATATCTACAGACGGGTAAATCTGTTCGATCTGGGTTCGGACATGATCTTTATTCAACTTTTCCGCAAATTTGGTAGCGAATACAACGCCTTTCATTCTATTGAATAATTCAATACCCAACCAATCTTGACCTTCTGCTTCGCAGATATGCCAAAACCATGATTTGGACATTACTTCTTTGGGGAGCTTCTTGGCGTATGCAAAACGATGAGAGTCATTGCAAAAGATGACTGAATCAATATTGAATTCTTTACAGGCATCTACAATGAGTTCGGCATCGCCGTATGTGGCTGATCTATCTCTACTGAGGGCAAGATTGGAGAGGATAATTCCCCACGACAGCCTTACGGCGGCGAGGTTTGGACTGCTGTTATTAAAAGCGAATGAGTATACGGTGTGACCGTATTTGGTGAGATTCTCACTCGCTTGGCGGCAGATCTTCCCATAACCTGTCGGAATCCTTGGGTCTTCCATGCATAGAAGTACGTTCATTTTTCACGGTCCTTACGACATGTTCAACGATTTCATCTTCATTTTCAGTTTTCAAAACATTGTTCTTCTGTCCGAAGAAACAATAATTAGATTTAGGATCCTGCATGTTCGCGACAATAACATTCTTATGATAGGCCAATGCAGTGTGCATGTAATAATCAGGTTGGCATAAGATCTTTCTGCATTTCCAAACATCATGCATCACTGTCAATGGGTTTGTTGAATAATTCAATATTTTTGGTTTAATATTTAAGTCCTTCAATTTCTTAGATATTGATTGTGAATTTTCTACGTTTGAAACAATTCCTAATGACACTTTATTAGGTTTTTTCTGCGGTTTATAATGAACTGCGTATCCTTGCCCTTTCCATTTGATTCCACAAATCTGATAAATGATTTGAAAATAGTTGGAAGTGTTCTTCTCTTTGAAGTAATCATTGTCCTGCATCTTTATGTAATATTCAGCTTTTTTATTTGCCGCCACTATCTTGTCGTCTTCTATTATGAATCCTACTTTCTCTTTGGCATCAATTTGGCTTAAATAATCGGCATGTTGCGCATTGTAGTCCAAGTTGATTGCAATATCATATTCCCTGAGTTTTACAGACGCCCCTTTCAGAGTGGAGTGAATGTCATCAGTTGTAAAGATTTTCTTTACACCTCGATTGAACTTAAGGTAAGGGGCACAAAATTCAGAAGTCACCCATACCAGTCTATAATTCTTATAAAGCCTATCGAAAGCTTTAATAAGACTGGTAGCTTGAATAACTTCTTCGGGGGGATCTGATTTGATCAGGAGGATTTGTTTCGTCATTTTTGCGGATTAACCCTTACAGGAATACTCTCTGTATTCACGTAACCGCTTCCATTACAATGGGGACAATTTGCCCATCCGTTTCGTAGTTTGTTATTGCAATTGCATTTTTTCAGAATACCTTCCTCTTCCAATGTCTCGAAGATATTCGTCAATGATCCATAAACGCAATTCATAACTACTTTTTTGAAATACTTAAATGTCTCAGACTTTTTGTCACCAATCTTGAACTCTCCCAATGAGAGAATTTCTTTCATACATCCGACTGATTCCAAAAAGACTATTTTCGCGATTTGTCTTTCGTTTTTGACTTGTGGTTCCATATTATACTTCTCCGTCTAAGGCTTCCATTAAAGCTGACATACTGGTTTTAGGATCGTTAATTGATCTGTCGCTCATTCGAGCAACATCGTTGGTGATGTCTATGGGAGCAGCATCTATTCCACCCGGTTCTGCTCCATCGATAAAGTCACTAACCTTCATATCGATGATATCTCTTTGATCTTCTTTATATTCTCTTTCTCTTTTGTTGTCTGCCATCTTAGCGATTTCTGTGGGAGTTGTTTTTATGAGCAATCCATTACGAATGCATTGTTTCAGATCGTTAGAAACTTTTGCTTTTGTTCCCAATGCTCTGAGATCAACGAATCCATCAGGTTCTACAGTAATACCGATATCGCCAAGAACGAGTGGCCCTTTGCTCGTTGTCTTGTAGACAGTGCTTGTTTTAATATCTTCTGAATGTTTCTTCTGATCCTGTTTGGCTCTGACTTCATTTCTTTTTGTTTTCTGAGTATCTTCAACTTGTTTCATTAAAGTTTCCGCAGTCGCATTAGTCATAGCCGCAACTCGGATGTTGTAATGTTTACTCAATTTTTCGATATAGAGTTTGCATCTTGGATCGTTGAGAGAGACAACTCTTGTCGAGTTTTCATAGATGCAATGCAATTTGCTTGTACCTTCCATAATGATTATTGCATCTTTCATTGGGCTGCCCTTTCATAAATCTCTTTGATTCGTTGGTATGCTCTTTCGACCGTGTTATCCCATGTGTATTCGTTGAGGGCAAGTTGTTGAAGCTTTTTAGTTTTCTTTTCAACTGACTTGTCTTTTTCATAAATCAGACGCATGTATTTCCTGATTTTATCAATAGTGTTCTGACCAAATTCAGGAAACTTCATGCCTTCGTAAAAATGACTGATCCAAGTCATTCTAGCATCAGCCTCGAACATTGTTTCTGCTTCTACGATAAAAGCATTGTCTTCCCTGAGGAATTCAGTTTGCCCTGTCACATTGGATCCAATGACCGGCAACCCCATTGCAGCAGCTTCAAGGAAAGGAAGTCCAAAACCTTCACCACGACTAGGAAGCACAAAAGCATCCGCATTCGCATACATCGTAGGCATCAGTTCTTCTGGCATCAAATCGCCAAACAAAACGATATGGGGATGGTCCTTATTCTTACAACCGGCAATCGCCTGTTTTGTATCTGATCGTATACGATCTTTCTTTTCGTCGTCAGTGGATCCGTAAAAACGGGAGGAAATCAGGAGTGTAACATCGTCTTCGGAAGTGAACTCTTCGCAAAAGGCTTTAAGAAGAATATCATAACCTTTTCTATATGACCATCCAAAGACAGAAAGAAATACAAAGTTTTTACATTGAGTTGTAAATTCCATTTCCCGAACATTGTCAGGATGGTAGACATCTGTATCAATCCCTAATGGCATTTTCGTCATAAGAGTTTTGACACCAGACTCTTTGAATTGATCAATACAAAACTGAGTGGGAAGCCATAACTCATTACACAAGGAGCATCGGTCAGCATATTCTTGATGGACACCGTAAGTTTCCATCATTGTGTAAAAGATTTTGTAATCATCTCCATAAGCAGATTGAGGAGCGGTCATCCCATATACTTTGACGCACTTACTCCCCGTTATCCTGTTTTCCATTTCCACCAAACTATTGTAAGTAGCATCATCCAAGTCATTCAAGCTTGGCATCAATGTGTATTTCAAATTGATATCTTTCTTTTTATTCAACCCGAAAATACACCTTCGATTCATCAGGGCATACCCACCATAATCTGTGGCAGGACCACACCACTCCACATCCATAACGCCTTCGTTCTTGTACTTTTCTACAGCGTCATAAGAAGGTCTGTGGATTTTGGGATTGGGACGATGAATGAATTTGGATTTTTTATTTTCAGGCTTGAAGAAAGGATCTCTATGTTTATGAGAATCTTCTTGTACGAAGAATTCTTCTTTCCATTTCTCTTCTGGAGTTTTCTCAGCAGTTACTTCTACTTGTTCGGTTTCTTGTTCGTCTACTTGTTCGGTGATCTTTTCCCGAATGGGCGCAGTTGTCTCTACCAGTGCTCCATTATTAAGAAGAGACTGGAACTCCATAGAGTCTTTTGCTGTTTCTGGGACGTATATAGATTTATTTTGGGTAGGGTCGTGGGGGATGACAAGATCTATGTCACTAACAAGGACAATCCTGCCACTTTTATTTAAGACATGCATCGACAATAACCTTTCAAATTCAGTTTCAACTATTCAGATTCAGTTCAGAGCAATGCTCATAGGAGGACGGACAGTCGCCCGATGACGACTGTCCGTCGATAATTTTCAGGTTACTCTCATCTCGGTGTCAGACGCAATAATACTGCTTATTTTACTGCTGCGTAGATGATTCCGTTCGGGGCAACTGTCAGTGAGGAAAGCGTGCCCGTAGTGAGAGTTGAGATAACACTTACGCTACCATTCGAGGCGATCTTTTTGATCTTCTTGTTGCCTGAATCGTAAACGAAAAGGTTGCCGCTTGCATCCATGGCAAGGTCGGCTGGTGCGTTGAAACGTGCGGTTTCAGCTGCGCCGGTCACGTCGCCTGAGGTCCCATTTGCGCCTGCATAGACGTAAGGAGCCAGACCTTCTTTGATCTTCCAAATGCAGTGACGACCTTTGTCAGCAATGTAAACATTGCCTGAGTCATCGACTGCAACACCACTTCCATCAGCTACGACCATATCGATGATTTTGATGAAAGGGTCAGCGCCGGGATTGCTGGCAATCAGCGCCGCGTTTTCTGCATACTGTTTAATTCTTACAACATCAACATTTGCCATTCCTATCTCCTTGATTAGAAAAATAATAGAGGAAACATTATATCTATTTCTATTTCAAGATTTTTGGTGCTAATTCCTTTTTAATTTTTGATTTCTTTTGAAAATGACAAAAACTGAGGAAACTTCGTGTAACTAACTGTAAAATATTGAATTACATTAAAAAGTAAGATTCCAGACAGTTTTTGAAGGATTTTTATTTTTAATCCCGAAAATATAAACATGAATATTACATCCGCCATTACACCAATTGAACCGACGACTGCGCCCAGAACGGTAACTCCTGTGGAGCGTCAAGAGTCATGGTATGACCGTGCCAAAAAAACACCAAGAATCTGCCATAGACTCAGAAATGAGTTTGTCAAATGGTATCAACTGGCATGGCGTGAAAATATGGAAACAATCAGATTAACAAACAAGTTTCTCGATGAAGCCTACGCGGAAGGATGGGATCCTGCAGAAATCAGACAATGTATTTGTAGCGAAGATTTCATAAAACTTCTCAAAGAAAAAGATCCACGTTTCATGGATGCCTTAAATCAAATAGATAAATCCTGCGGTATTGTTGAAGAACCTTCCCCCACGCTCGACCTCATGGCATAAAAAACTCACATTATTCGTGGGAATAACGTGAGTTTTTCCACAAAAACAGAAGGAAGATTAAAATCTTTGGTAGTCTTTTAAGCCCAAACCACTTCTAATATCATTCCAAGATTGCTCCAGTCTACCAATTCATTATCCAGAACTTCTTGCAAAGTTTTGATCTCAAGGTACGTTCTTTCAGTATCCTCTTCATTTCCCATTGGTTCTTTCTTGTCAGCAATTTCTTTCAATTCCGCCATTTGATCATCATCCAATTCTACTGAATACAGATGACACTTATGGGAACTGAGAGTTCCTGCCAACTGCCTTTTACCAACATACTGAACCTTTTCAGGATCAATCTTCAAACCGATTTCTTCTTCAACTTCTGATGCAGCAACTTCAGTCGGGTCCTCATCTGGCTTAAACGAAGATCCTCCGGGGATTTCCCAGATGAATCCATCTTCTGTGCTTGCCGGTGAACGGAATTCTCTGACAAGAGCCAATTCTGTATTCATGGCATCATTGGCTGGACGATAAACAACTACCGCAGAAATATCCGTTCTTGCAAGAACGAATTCGTTTGTTTTATGCCTGTCTTCACTGGTAATGTAAACATCGACCTGAAGAACCCAGAGAAAGACAAGTTTCATCTTCGGCATGATGAAAGTATATAGGAGTTTAGCACCATCGAGCCTGTTACCGGCTTCTTTTTGTGCGTTATACCATGACTGGAATGCAGGAGTATCCCAAATAAGAAGTGGAACAAATCTTTCGCCGCCTGTACGTTCGGCACCGTCACCAAGTTCTTGAATAACATGTTTGATCATTCCATCAAGATCAGTGAAGGTAGGAACGTCATGTTCTTTGGCTTTGTGGAAAAGGTAACCGTTTTTGGGGGCTTCTTTCGGTGCGCCAAAAACAATTTTTCCAGATGTAAACCAGCGCCCAAACTCTACATTAGTAGTAAAGGCAGGCATATCATCCAAATCTCTGGGAACCCAGAACAGGATGATATCAGCCACATTCAGACATTCACTTTCCCATCCGATTTGATCATCATAATCGGGAAAGTTTCCATCTTCTGCTTCAGGAATGAAAAGAGTACCGTCAAATCCGGCATTCTCGAAGATTTTAACAGCGTCGGGACGCCACGAATCTGTTGCATCGTCTCGTGGAGTTGGTCCAGCAAGGAAAACAGATTTGGTAATTTCCTTAGGAAGATCCTCGCCTGCGTACACTAGATTCATGACATCCCTCCGCTTATTAAATAGATTTTATAAATGTTTACGTTCTATTATACTAAAAAAACCAAGATCCTACAGAAAAAATTGAAAACTTCACTATTTTAGAGGGAGTTGCACATAAATACGTGCAACTCCACAATTTACGTAAAGATAGTTTTCTCGATTCAAAGTATTAGACTATAGGATGTTAAAAGAACTGAGGAAATAAAAAGGATTGTAGGGCAATGAATTAGAATAAAAGAGGATAGGCACTTATTTCTTAGATAAGGACGACACCATGGCAGACAAGAATACCAATGATTACTCCCAAGAAGACCAAGTTGAGTTCTATTTCAGAAATTTTACCACCAGCATTTGTAACATCTTACAAAGCTGTCTGGCTGATCAGTTCCCCGTAATGGATCAAAAATTAAGAGAACAATTCCTACGGGAACAAAAGACGTTAAAGAGAAGTATGTATAAGATATTCGATCTTGATTGGAGTAAAGGGAAGCGAGAAACTAAGGGCAAGAAGTCCTAAATTAGACACATATTAGAACCCTACAAACCCGTCTTTTATGACGGGTTTTTTGTTTGTGATGTGTTGTTCAAAAATATTCATCGCTAAAATACTCTTCCATTTGACCATGTTCTTCCTTCAAACGATGAGTAAAGTAAGCCCACCACCCACCGAATGCATAGAAATAAGCATGAAAAGGATTTTTGCCTTCTCTGAGCATGAGCATAAAGAAGCATCTTATAGAATAGCTCATGCTACTTAAAAAAAGAAGAATAGGATAAGGCAAAAAGAAGACTGTTGCTGTAATTTTATTGATCATTTCATTTCTCCTCATCTAGTCTCCCCATCTCTTACTTATTATACGTAAAAATAACAAAATCTCGTAGAAAAAATTCTAAATTCTCATAAATACCTACCACAAGCCTAGTTAAATAGCATAAAAATTTTTATATATTTTTCCTACGAGATTTTGTTATTCTTACGTATAATAGGGAGCACACTGAACTGTCTATAAAGGAAATTGAATTGAATAGCGAAGAAATCAAAACAGAAATTTGGGGCAGAAAGAAAACGCCACATGGAAAAACTCCCTCAATCGGTCTGATAGATCCTAAGAAACCTGAAAACGTAGCCAAAATCGTGAGGCTTGCATCATGTTATGGCTATGAACAAGTATGGTTTACGGGCAATCGGGTGCAAATGAATCTTGGAGAACGGTTGCCCAGAGAAGAAAGAATGAAAGGATATCAGGATGTTGATATCATTCAATATGATTACTTCTTCGACCAGTTCCCGAATGTGACTCCGGTTGCCATTGAAGTAAGAGAGAATTCAGAACTGCTTCATAATTTCGAGCATCCGGAGAATCCGCTATATGTTTTTGGACCGGAAGATGGTTCGATTCCCAAACAGTTTCTCCGTCACTGTCACCGCTTTGTGGTTATTCCTACCCGCCATTGTTTGAATTTGGCGACTGCTGTGGCAACGATCATGTGGGATCGGCAATATAAGATGTTTCTGAGTGGAAAGGAAGATTTCACGACTCCGGGTGTATTTGAATCAAGAGGTTTTCCTGAAGATAATATTTTTCTTTCACAGGAATAAAAATGAAGATAAGAACAAAATTCAAAGTAGGTGATAAGGCTTTCGTTATCGCCAATAGCGTGATAAAGAAAGTTGAAATCAAAAAGATAAACATCGAAGTTCACAGTGATAATAGAAAAGAGATAACTTACACTCTTGCGAGAGGGTCAAAACATTACATTGAAAAACAATTAGGAATAACCCCGCAGGAAGCAGTTGACAGATTACTTTCCGCGTATAGAGCAATGAATCCTGAAGACTTTGAATATGAGAACGAAGAACAAGGAAATGCAGTAAACCGCAACGCGGCAGACAGAGCAAGCGCCCTTGAAATAGACGACCCTGACGCTGAAGAAGATGATGAGGAAGAAGAGTCTCCAGCTGACGATTTCCTACGCGACTACGAAGATGACATGCGTGGTGATGAAGAAGACGAAGAGGATGATGAAGACTCGTGGGGTGGCGACGAGCACGAAGAGATACCTTTTTAATCATGCAATTTACTCTTCCATACACAAATAAGAAAGGCGAAAAAGGATCCGTCTGGGTCTTTACTGATCTTCTTAAAGATAAGAAAGAACCTAAAAAATACGGGATCTTTCTTCAATGTTTTAAGGATTACGTGTCGTGGTTGGAAAAGGGAAAACCAATTTACACGACTATCGTGTACGTGACGCTTCCCATGAGAAACTTTAAAATGGCTCTTGATGAACTAGTTAAAATAAAGAAGCCAATCGATTTCTCAAAAGCAAAAGGAAAATACGGACAATACATCGCCAAGAAACCAAAAAGAACACGATGGGAGTCACTTGAATTATGAGTTTTGATATAGAATTCCTTAATATACGACAAGATTCAATAGCCCATGTTCGATTTGTGTCGCCCTATATTGAATTCAAACGGCACTGGCTTCGTTTGGAAGAAAAATATCGTCCTGTCAATAATTGTCCAGATGATTGCCCTCTTTGCGAAAGAGAGAAGCCGCACCAAAGATGGGCGGCAGTTGTTATTGCCGAAGAAATGATACGTGGTCCATCAGGGTTTAAGGTATTTGAATTTGGGACATATGTCAAACGACAGATAGACACCTACTACTATAATAATCCTGAGAAATTTGTCTTAGGAGATCCTAACAACGATTTAGAATGGGGAATAGAGAGAAAACACGATGGCAGATATACTCGTTATATCGCCCATCCATATGAAAAAGCCGATGTTTTGTCAGTTGAACAACGGGAAGAGGCATCCTTTTATTATAATAAAATGGAAGCGGCCTATCCTCCATTGACCAAAGTTGATGTCTTGAACATAATGAGAGGTGTCATTCCTGACTATAAGAAAAACATGATCAGGAAGCTGAAAAAGAAGTACCCCAAGAATCGTTGGACTGCCTTGGAGATTGACTGATGCAGATCAGGAAATTGGTAATCAAGCCTGATAGAACATATCATTTTCAGGTTTTAAGTCCTAAGATGCTTTTCTTTTGCCGCCATGAATTTGAAATCTACGGGAGAAAATATTCATATAACGGATGTTCTCAAAGATCAACAAAACAAACATGTCCGTTATGCCTGCGGAAAGAAAGTGTTCTTAAAGAACTGTACGCCGCAAACATCTATGATTGCGATGCTAAAAAATATGCCATAATGGAGATGTCAAGACCTTTGGCAGTCAAAATAAGGGACCAGTATTCCGTATCCGGTCTTCAAGTTCCAGCACCGGGATACATGGTATCTCTTAAAGCCAAGGCGCATGGCAATCATATGCGGTATAACTGGTTATGCATTGATCCCACGGATAAAAAGAATCGCGAACCAGCATATGATATGACAAAAGTGTACAAAAATGTCATATTGGCTGAAGACATTCATGCTTATCTCAAACGACTTTTTGGGCATTACCAGAAAAGAATGCAAAAGGAAAGGGAAGAACGCAAAGAGTTTAACAAAAAGGCACGTTGGCTTTCTCTGGAGATTGATTAATGGGACGAAGATATTATATCCGTCTAACACCGGAAGTTTCAGAAAGAGTATTTGGAAGGAAATGCATAGCAACAACAGAAGAAGCTATGAACATCTCTGATTTAGTCATCGAAGATGATAATAGAGTAATCAAGGGAATTTGCACCTGTTGAATTAAATACTTACATGCGCAAAAAACTTGAAGTCGGAATCCCAAGAAAGAAAAGCAAACGAACTCGCGTTGATACGCTGGAGATTGAAGATGAAAGATAACTTCTATAAGCCAAAGAAGGGTGACACAATCAGGATTATGGATTATCCCGACAGGCTATTTCCCACGGAACATTACACACATAAACAACGAATCCCTGAATGCGAAATATGTACAAAAGGATTTCCAGTTTATGATCTGAAAATCAGCAGATGCGGTAAGGATATCATAATCAAAAAGGTCGTAAGGATCAAACACCGCATTCAGGCTTTGGAGATCGACTGATGGATACGAAAGAATATGAGGCAATATATAATAAAATGTGCCTCTATCAATGGACTTATGACTATACTCTTAAATTTTTCAGAAATGAGTATCCAGAATTCCCTGAATTAAAATTGGATGAAAATATAAAAAATCCACATAACAAAACAAGATTCGAAGCATTGGAGATCGATTAATGACTGAACAATATGAACCAGAACTCGGACAATCGCTTTTCGGACAACCAACACAGGAATACGAAATCCGTGATTCAGTTATTCTCGGACTGACCTTGATCGGTGAATATCTTTATGCAAAATTGAAAATCAATCCAACTGAAAATGCCGCTGCCCGATATTCTAACAATGTCTTCGAAATGTATGCCTATGATTGGTCTGATGAAGAACAACCATACAACTTCAAATGGAAAGATTTCGAAGTCAGTTGGTATAAATATCTCGGACGTGGCACATCCATGAACAAAGAAATATCAGAAGATGAAGTCTCCCAAATGATCCAACAATGCATCGACTCAATCGCAAAGGATAAATAAGATGAAACAAGTAATCTCTTCAGAAAATAAACCGATCAAAATGTGGCTGGATGATATCGAAGACGGTGCTCTTGCACAAGCGAAAAACCTAGCCAATCTCCCCTTCGTCTTCAAACATGTTTCCCTGATGCCTGACAGCCATCAGGGTTACGGGATGCCAATCGGTGGCGTACTGGCGACAGAAGGTGTTGTGATTCCTAATGCTGTCGGCGTTGATATTGGTTGCGGAATGTGCGCACTGAAAACCAATATCACTGACATCAAAACCAACAAACTGAAACTCATCATGGGCGATATCAGAAAATCCGTCCCTGTTGGTTTCGATTGGCACAAAGAGAAACAGAACGAAGACTTGATGCCAACTCCCGACGAAGCACACAGGATTCCTATTGTAACGAACCAGATGTCAAAGGCTCTGAAGCAGTTGGGAACCCTTGGTGGTGGCAATCATTTCATCGAGATTCAGGAAGGATCTGACGGGTTCATCTGGATTATGATCCATTCCGGATCAAGGAATCTGGGTAAACGGGTTGCCGACAACTACAATAAAAAGGCTGCTTTCGAAAATGAGAAATGGCATACGACCGTTCCGAAGAAATGGGATCTGGCTTTTCTGCCATTAGGATCCTACGATGCCAATTTGTACATGGCTGAAATGAGGTACTGTGTCGATTTTGCTCTGGCAAACAGGAAGCACATGATGGAAAACATTAAGAAAGCCATCAAAAAGAATCATCCGCCAGTGAAATTCGATACTTTCATCAATATCGCCCATAACTATGCCGCAATGGAAAACCACTTCGGTAAGAACGTTATGGTCCACAGGAAGGGTGCGACAAAGGCGTATGAAGGCGAATACGGCATCATTCCCGGTTCTCAGGGCACCAAGTCCTACATCGTCAAAGGGAAGGGCAATCCGGATAGCTTCAAGTCCTGTTCCCATGGCGCTGGAAGGCTCATGGGTAGAAAACAGGCTCAGAGAACCCTTGATTTGCAGGAAGAAATCAAGAAACTGAACGATCAGGGAATTGTTCATGGTATCAGAAGCGAAAAGGACTTGGACGAAGCGTCTGGAGCGTACAAGGATATTGATGTTGTCATGGAAAACCAGACGGATTTGGTGGATATTGAAGTCGAACTGAAGCCACTGGCTGTTATTAAAGGATAAAACAATGCCTTGGGATTGTCCATTTTGCGAAACAACTGTCAGCGCAGGTCGTGGCGGTTCCGACCGAAGGCTCAGGCTGAATGCAGAAGAGCACTTAGCCAAAGAACACAATCTGTCTTTGGAGGATCTGGAATCCTATTCTAGTCTTACTGAAGAACAGTTGTCTGATGCAATCAGTAAGATTATCGACACTGCCATGGAAGAGCATAAACTAAATTTCATCAGAGCGCTTAGAGGAATCACAAGTTGGGGACTGAAGCAATGTTCAAGGTTTGCAGATGAAAACATGGAAGCAATTCAAGAAAGAGTAGTGGCTCGAAAAAAGCTGTATATTGAAGAAGAAAAAAGGAAAAGAAACGAGAGACTTAACAGATACAACACCCTTGAATTAGATTGAGGATAAATCATGGATTGCCCGATTTGCAAAAAGACCATCGCATCCAGTGATGATTATGAAGCTCGAAATATGATGAATGACCATTTGCTTCTCGAACATAAATGTAGTATCTATGATATTGAAGCCTTTGGAAAACCTTCCTACGATATAGCAATGGAAGGCTTGGAAGAACTGTTAGATGGTGCCGCCCAAGGACAAAAGATCAAATTTATCAAAGGAATCCGCAGACTCACAATGTGGGGCTTGAAGAAAAGTAAACTCTTTGCGGATGAAAACATGGATGTGGTCCGCGAATTCCTGAGCGCCAAAAACGTAGGAACCAGATCCATTAAACAAATACGTCTTGACAATGCACGTGTGGAAGCACTTTTGAAAGAAGAGGCTCAAGAGGAATGGGAAGAAGAAAAATCAAAGCGTAACCGAATTAACACTTTGGAGCTTGAATAATGGGCGACTACGTTACATCTGCAAATATCAAAAAGTCATTTGATGAATACTATGAAATCGTAAAAGAGTTTGCTGATCTATGCGAAGGAAAATTGAACGCAGTTAATGGTGCAAGTAATTCGCAATTTCCTAATTCTTTTAGTGCTCCTTTAGGCGCAAATGTGAAAAAGATTTTTCCACATACAACCGAGATCATGGCAGGATGTTCAGATCTTTTCGACTTCGGAAAACCACAAATTATACGAACCAACCAAAGGGTATGGACATCAGATTACTTCGCTCTTCGATGTCGTATCAAGAGAACATACAATACCTACGAAATGAATCTATCCAAATCGGATTCCAATGGCAATAGAATCCAAGGATCTTCTGAGTCTTTGTATTCCCATAATATGAGATTAAATTTTTATGACACTCATTGGGGATTGAAAAACTGGCCTCAACATAGGGTAGATATTGAAAATGATATCCTAGAATATTTGCCAAAGGAACCAGCAAAACAACTTGAAGCTGCTCTTGAAAAAGCATCAACCCATAGAGACAAATGGATTAAACAAATCAAAGTCGTCATGGGCGAAATGATGGAACTTACAAGAGAAACTGTACCTATAACAGAACCTGCAGAACGATATGCAGCATTGGAGATTGACTCATGAAATTCGGATTAGATATTCACGGTGTTTTGGATAATCCTCGTCATGGACCCGCATTTGCCGAAATGAGCAAATCTCTCATTAAAGACGGTCATGAAGTCCATATCATTACAGGTGAACATTGGACAGATGAAACAGAGAGAAATCTGCAAGCATGGGGCGTCGAATTCACCCATCACTTCTCCATTGCCGACCACCACAAAAAAATAGGAACTCCCATGTCTTATAAGGATCCCAAAAACCCATTTATGGATGCTTATTTATGGGACCGGACCAAAGCCGATTACTGTAAGGAAAAGGGAATCAATATGCATTTCGATGATTCTCCCTCTTACGGACAATATTTCAAAGACAAAACTGTCTACATAAAGGTTGATAGAAATGGCTGAAATCAACCATACAAGAAAAAGCGGTAGAGAGGTAAGGACATGATCTGCGTCAGATGTGGATATTGCTGCATCAAAAGCATGGTAGTTATCGTAGTAGACCCCTCCAAAGGTATCAGAGAAGATAATCTTAGACCTAAAAAAACTGACGAAAGATGCCCACATCTACGTGGAGAGAACAGTGGAGATTACTTCTGTGCCATTCACGATGAAGAATGGTACGAAGACACACCTTGCTTCACTCATGGTCAAATTGAGAGGGGAAATACAACTTGCAGGATGGGTGAGTACTTATTGAACAATAAAAAAGAGGCAGCGGATTTTGTGACTAACTGACTCTAATTTATCCGTTATCTTATACTTCTTTTTTATCATTTCCTCATATTCCTCCTCAGTCGCTCCAAATGGATCCAACCTAGTCGAAATGTCGTGTTCAGGCGTCCATTCAAGGACACAGCAGCCATCTTTCTTGAGACATGACATCCAAGTGTCTAAGCATTCTGAAGGCTTATATGAGTGGTCTAAGGCGTTACTGTAGATAAAGTCCACATTACCTATCCATTCATCCTTCACATCATGGAAATCCCATTGGATGGTATGTGGAAATTGACTTGCGGTAGGGGCTATTTCGGTACCAATGACTTCTATGTTCAGGAACTCACGGAACCATTGTTGTTCTTTGCCGTTTCTGGTTCCGTGACAAATACCGAATTTAGGGGAAGGAATGTTGTATTTGATATAATCTGATAGTAATTCTATATCATCTTTTCGTGCCCAACAACTATCTAGTTTGTTTTTATTACCACTTATCTGCACTCTTTTATATTCATCGTAATCTTTATATTGGTAGACTTTCATAATATGTCTTCATCAGCCCATGCCATTGAATCTGTTTCGCCAATAAAAACATCCTCCGGTCTAATGACTGCACCTTCTATTCTTTCCCAATCATATCCTGCACCAGTCTCATATACATTAGCTGGTATATCTACCTCAAAATATCTTTTAGACCCATCTGGCATTATCCATCGTGCAACGACCCATGCATGATCATCTCCTTCTTGACCACCAAGTTCAATATCAAATCCAGCCTCTGACAACACATGGGCGATTGAACTATCGGCAACCTGATCGCATGCGCCGCCTCCGCACTCCCAGTCGAATTCTTCATTAATAACTTTGTTTGCTAATTCAGCGATACGAGGACGCAATGATTTTATCAATTCAAAGGGATCTATTTGTGATGTTTTATACCAGTTCATAATATAATGTTCAAGCTTTAAGATCGAAATCCTGCAATAATACAAATTTACGTTAAATCATATACCCACAATTTCTTGCCACAATCCCAAATACGGAATAAACCACGTTGTTGGCACCATTCACGTTCGGTTATGTCTGGAGGGCAACCGGTGTTCTTTTTGCGTTGAGATTGTTTGGAAACATATCGATTGTTTTTCACATCCCAATAGAAATAGTCCGGTCTATATTCTTTTTCAAATTTAAATCCTAATTCTGTATAGATGCTACCTTCGCTCCAACTACTGTCACTCCAACTAATGATTCTGTCAAACCCGGCAATCTTTGACCATTCGACAAAGTGTTTGAAAAGTCTTTTAGATCCACCATTAATCTGATAATCATCCTTAAAACATAATCTGTTTAATATTACTGGAGTTCCTTCCACGTTCTGCCTGTGGTGCGGAGAAGCCGTCATAGTGGCAATTATCCCTCCATCATATACAAGATTAAAATACCGAATTATGCCAATCGACTTACCTTGGATATGATTTTCCTCTATAAAATCATCACATTTATCATGACTGATTTTACATTGCCTTGCCCCTATAACATTTTCATTCTTCCCCAAAGTTGCTTTAATAAAATTCAATATTTGACTTTCTCTTTCTTCCCAAGTTTTTTCAAATATATGAAATAATTGAATTCCTTTTTCTCTGCAGGCTTTTGTTTTGTTTATATGTTTATTCCTTGCGTTTATGGAATCTAATACAGATTCAGAATGCCAATGGCTACCATTGAATTCAATGGCAAATTTCTTGTCTGGTACATATATATCGAGTTCCATAGGAGGAATAATTTTTTGGGTATCAAATTCAGGGTTTAATCCCCAACTTTTTATAATATCGTATATTTGTCTTTGTTTTTGATGTTTAGGATATGAATAAACACTTTTAAATCTATCATAAAATTCTGGGTGAGAAATCCTTGAGGAAGTATTTCCATAATCTAACCCAAATTTATTACATGCATCTGTTAATGTCCCACCCTGTTCGAGAAACGACCAGAATTCCTCATTGTATCTTAAAGTGTTTACTATTACATATCTTCCAGTGGTATCGTTTTTGACAGTTTCTTTGAACGTTGCAACTGCTTTTTCTTTTAATTCACCATAAGCAGGGTTTTCAACACCGTATCTTTCTAACATTGTCTCTTTAGATTTTTCTAAAGTCTCTTGTAGTTTTATTGGACTTTCTGTCCCATATTTCTTAATATTTGTCTCTCTAATTTTCTTCTTAATTTCCTCGGACTGAAATGGGTTTTCCACACCAAATCTTTTCATATTCGTCTGCACTGTTCGTTCTTCTTTGGTAGTATTCATATAGTAATAATAAAACTTCACAGCAGCCTCTTCCTGTTCTTGCGTAAATCTAGGTCTGCTTGTCTTTTCTCTTCTAGAACACTCAACCCACCCTTGTCCAATAAAATAATTAAGCATCTCATAAGGGATTTTATTATCTTCTGAAACTTGTCTTGTTCTTTTTGTTTTAATTCTCCAATCTGGAATGTCAAATTTATGTTTATGGCTTTCAATGGGAGATTCTGATCCGATATAATTAAAGAATGAGGATATCCCCTTGGCGGATATATTTATGCGTCCTTCTTTATTTTGATAACAATCAATGCCTACATTTTTTATTCTTTCTACAAGAATTTCATTATTCTCTCCAGTAAAATAACCAGAAGTAAGCCTGACAACAAAAGACCTTCCAGATTTCACCAATGTACCATGTGCCAGATACCAAACAAGAAGAGTTAAAGGAGTGATTCTAATGTCACAGGGGGGTTGTTTTTGTTTTTTGCCGTCTGTATCTTTGTACCATCTATCATACTGCAGGCAAAAATCAGGATGTGTATCAGTTGCGCCTACATTTTTATCAGAAGATAATTGAAAATTATATATCTCAAATAATTTTTTGATATATTCGCAAAATTCTTCATTATCACGATATTGTAATTTTGCTGAACTTCCTGAATATCGTCTTATAGAACCATTACCCAACATAGCTGCATCAATATTTTCAATCATCTTCTCAGATAAAAATGAAGAATTATAATCAAGTCCACCTTCTTTATTTACCAATCTTGCTTCTGATGCATTTCTTCCAATGCCCAATTTCTTTGCATAATTGTGAACTGCCGACATTGAAATGTTTTTTCCCTTTTTTTTAAGCATTTCAGAGATTTTAGGGAAAGACATCTTCTTTTGAACATAATACTCTTCATAAAATTCCTTTGTCAGTACATCACCGTACTTGCTTTTCATTGGCATTGTAAAATCCTTTTCAAAAAATCAAGTTCAATTCAGGTTTTTTACCACTTAAAAAACTTATTATAAAATGGTACATTAATTTTATGAAAAGTCAAGAAGAAAACAAAAAAAAAGCGCCCTGTAAAAACCAGAGCGCTTTTAAATACTTTATTGCTAATTAGTTATTACGTACCTGATGTAATCTCAATCTTAGCAATAGCATAGTCATTGATGACGACTATTCCGATTTCTTCATAGATTACCCATCCCAACCGGAGCTTTTTCGGGTCGTCTGCCGGAAGTACGGTGATGTCCTGACGAATCGGGAAAGCACCAACGTATTCTGCGGGAGCGATGACCAGAACCGTATTGGTAGGCATCTTGGAGGAAACGTGAATGTCTGCGGTCCAGAGGTGTCCGAAGAGACCACTGGTCAGAACTTCACGTTGGGTTGCTTCGTCGTACACGGTCTTACCGAAGTTACGAATGTCTGCGTAACGCTGTGCGTGGCAAACAATCTTGGCAACGGTGAGGTCGTGGGATTCGACGGCAGCGAAAGCACTGTTCAGAGCAGCCAGAGTCAGCGCACCACCGGTAGCGGTGATGGTCTGGGCAGCCGGTACTGCGTTCAGAAGGGTGTTGAAGATGTTGAAGTCTTCTTCCTTCTGGATGGCTTCTTTGGCCTTGATCTGTGCGCGGTCTACAATGTAGAACCGGCGTGCTTTGATTTCCGACAGACGAATCTGCGGATTGGTTGCGATTTCGAAGGTCGGGACGAGAATTTCTTCGCCTTCGGTGATCTGATCCGGCACGGCACCCCTACGAGGGAGTACGTGTGCAACGGAACGCACGTCACGTTCGTAACGAGCGAGAGCGCCTTGAGGAAGCTCATCAACCATGAGGAGCTTACGACCGACAGCCTGATACTCCAGAGCGCGGCGAATAGGTTCAACCATCGCCTGTGCCAGAGCTACGCGACCTTCATCGGTTTCGAGAGCCTGCGCAATGAGGGCTTCTCTTTCTTGGTCATTAACACCATTTTTGTCCAAAGCCATTCTTGTTCTCCTTGATTAATTCTTTAGCTGTTTGGGAATTCTTCGAATTCCATCCACAAGCTGAAGTATTAACGAGTTTTTGAAAAAGTTTTTGATTTAGCCCTTAAATGACGAGCTTAATCTCCATGAAGGTGCCAAGGCTGATATCGCCGTTGATGTCGGTGCCCGGAACGCCGGAAGGATACGCGGCGGGGACAGCAACACAGTAGCCAACAACCTGCGCGTTGGCTGAAGCAACGTTGGTCAGCTTGCCAGTGGCATCACTGTAGCACGCATCGCCAATGGCGAAGGTGAGAGTGCTGTCATACTGGTCGGTCGCGAATTTACCACCGGAGTGGTAAACGGTGATCTTGCCCGATGCACGGGTTTCGTCGAAATTCGGGTCTGAAACGCGGTTCTGCCAGCCATCAGCAGCGCCCGGAAGACCTGAACTGTTACCGGTGTTGATCTTGTTATCGCCAGCCAGACCCAAAGCGACGGTGCCGCTTGCGCCGGTTGCCACAACAATGTCAGCAGCCGCATTTTGCATAACAACCATGCCTTCGGTAATTTCTGCCGAAGAATCTACATCATAGATGTCTGCAACAACATGATAAAGTTCAACAAGAGCCATAGTTAAAACCTCCGTTTTTTATTGCTCGAATTTTTTGGTCAGTGAAAACTGTTTTACCAACTTGTCCTTAAGGGTTTCTTCTTGCCCTTCTGCTTTAGACGCGATCACAATGCCTTGTTCCAAGGCCCCATCACTTTTTTCTGCTGGTAATCCGGTAGCCGCTTTTTTCTGAATTTGCTTTTCAATGGTATTTGCGTAAGCTTTAATTCCGGGGATCGGCATCTTGGTCAGTTCTGCGACCTTGGCATTAAACTCGCCCTGATCGATGAGACCTGCTGCCAATTCCTTCGATGCTACATTTACGGCTTCCTGATACCGAGCCATTTTAACTTTCTCGATATCTACTGCTTTCTGCGCGTCTTCTGAACCTGCAATGGTAGTGCCCTTCGTCTCCACATTTCCTCCGTCAAATATTTCCTCGCCCATGTTTCCAGATCCCGCAGGGACCTTAGCTTTTTCGGCACTAAAATTGGGTTCGTCACCTTGCGTGGCCTTACCGCCCTTTTCAGGAACTTCAGGCTGCGCTAACTGTTGCAGTTCTTTAGGCTCTTTGCCTAAAGTCTGTGAATCTTCGGGTACTTTGCCCTTCAGATCTTTGGCTTCATCAACAGGCTTCGGTGCTTCGACCTGTTTTTCGCCAGCGGTTTTTACAGATGCTTCTTTTTTGTCTTTCTTGTCTTTTTTGTCTTTTTTCTTGTTCATTTTGCATTCCGGAGAATCTTTCATAGGTCCGGTTCCGTCAGGAATTCCGGGTCCTTTGATCTTTCCGGCTTCTTTGGTTTCTGCTTCTTCTTCAGCAATCACGGTACCCTTGGTTTCGACGTTGCCGCCTTCAAACTGCTCGTCGCCCATATTTCCGGATCCTGCTGGAACATCGGGTTTGGCAGCGGGAATGACTGCTTCGTCACCGATAGTGGCTTTGCCGCCCTTATCGGGAACCTTGGGGTCATCGAGTTGCTGCAGTTCTTTGGGTTCTTGACCCAAAGTCTGTGAATCTTCAGGAACCTCACCCTTCAGATCAGCTGCTTCATCGACCGGTTTAGGGTCGCCAATCTGCTTGGCGAGTTTGTCGAGGTTGATTGAATTGATGCTGTCTTTTTCACTTTTGATTCTTGAAGCGTGCATCATAAGGTCCTCTTCTTTTTCTTCGGTTTGTTCCTGAGTCTCAGACTCCACGGGTGCATCTGTTTTATTCTCAGAAACTTTGTCATTTCCTTCTTTTTTTTCTGCAATTATTTCTTCTTCAACGACTTCCTCTTCGACGGGACCTTCTTCGACCACGTCTTCGACGGCATCGTCAACAACGTCTTCAACGACTTCTTCCTCGTCCAATTCTGCGACAGGAACGTCATCTTCGACGAATTCTTCGGTGCCAGCTGATTCTTCTTCAACCTTTTCGACGAGCTTATCAACATCTTCTTTGATGTCTTCAGCCATCTCAGCTGCACTCATTTCTTCATCTGATTTCTCGTCCGCGACCTCTTCAACTACTTCGTCAGCAACATCTTCGACGACTTCATCGGTCACGTCTTCGACAACGACTTCTTCCGGAGCTTCGACATCAACAACATCGACTGAATCTGCCATGTCGCCTTCCGGTGGGAAGTCCATTTCGATTTCATCTACGATACCAGCATGAATCTGTTTTTCGTTCGCAATGAACTCTTCAACAGCTTCTTCGATTTCGCTGGCGTATTTGTTTTTCAGGCATTCGCAGATGTTTTTGGCTTGAGCCATGGTGTAATTCTGGCGGATCTGATCTTCCAGACATTCACTCATGGGTTCGCGCTCTGAAACTCTTTCTGCGATCTTCATGCCGAGGCCGACGCTTTTGGTTTCGGCTTTGGAGAGCATGTTGCAGACGGAGTCAACGAGCGGCTGACCTTCAAACGGACCACTGAGGCAGACAGCGTTTTCACCCCAACGACGTGCCATTCTTTCGCGGCAGGATTCCATCGGGAATTCGTTGTCAACCGGACCAGTAGTCTGAGAAGAATTCACAGTCGGATCGATGTCACGTTTCTGTGCTTCTTTGGTTTTGCCTTCTTTGGAGGACTGTTTGCCCGGTTTCTTGCTGGCTTCAGTCTCATCAATTGAAGGATATTCTTTGTGAACTGCTTTTGAAACTGCTGAGACGAGGCTCGTCAGTTTGCCGTCATACCATTTGGGAGCTTTGTCATACTGACTGGCTCTTGCAAGGGCGTTGCGTGCCTGAGCTACGCTATTAATAGGAAAGTGATCTTTGTTGTCTTTCACTTTCGAATCATCCGACTGGAAAACACATTTGCCGCGTGAACGACTTTTGGCTTTCTTTGCGGATTTTTTAAGGCACTCCGGGCACTCGACTTTGGGAAGCCAAGTGACCGAAGCGTAGATGGATTTGGGATCGTCTTGATCGACGAGAATGTCTACCGAATAGTCCTGAGCACATTTTTCACAAGTGCCTTTGCCGTTTGCGATTTTAACTTCTTCGGAACCGCAATTCGGGCAGTGAGAACCGACTTTTTTATTGCCGGTCTTGATCAGGCTTTCGGGAGTGATTTTGAATGAAGCATTGACAGGAACTTCAGGAAGTCCCGCTTCAGGAAGTTCGGCACCTTCGGCTTCTTCGGTGATTTCAACTTCTTCACCTTCGTCGCCAGATCCATCCAGAGTGCCTTTCCATTTGTCAACATTCACGGAGACAGCCATGGTGAATTCTGAAGAACAGCTGTTACATTTGCCTTCACCTTCCAGAAGATCTACGTCTTCTGATCCACAGACGGGGCAGATGCTTCCCGGTGGTTGGGGATTGCCGGGTTCCGGAACATTGTCAGTTTCTTCGACGGCAACTTCTTCGGCACCCATTTCAGGAGCCTGAAAGCTTTCCATCGGAGGTGCGCCAGCTGCTTCGTCCATCGGAGGTGCGGGCATCGTTGTACCGCCACCAGCAGGAACGCCTTCTGCGCCAGCAGGAGCAGCGGGCATGCCACCCGGTTCGCCACCGAACTGAGCCTTTTTCACCAGTTCATCTCTTTTGGCCTGACGTTCCATTTTCTCGTCAGTGATGCCAGCGGCTTTGCGTCTTGCCGTTGCTCTTTTATCCAGATTTTCTTTTTTGGTTTCAGCTGCTTTTTCGACATCTTCTGAAGCGGTAGTCGGAGCAGTTTCCATTTTGATAGCGATAAGTTTTTCATCTTCGTGTTCGACATCGATATCTGCTTCGATGGTCAAACCTTCTTTTTCTGCCAATTTTCTGCCATAGGCAAAAGCGGCTGCCTTGAACTCATCCGACTTTGGGTCGGCTTCAATTTCCTCCACGGATGCTTTGATAACAACAATGTTGTCATCTGTTTTAGCTTCTTTTTCCGTTTCTGGAGTTTCAGTCAGAACTTCATTAAAAAGTTCTTTCATGGTTGCCGGTTCTTCGACGGCTTCGGTCTCAGCGGTTTTGGCTTTGATCTCTTCGTCGATTCTGGCAACAACATCATTGGTGGAAAGGACAGCATCGAGAGCCTGAACTGCGAGTTCAGGAGTTTCAACGATACTTTCCATGTTGTCGCGAATTTCGGCAAGAACGATATTGGCACTTTCCTGCGGGGACGCAATGACGGAAGCCATCTTGTTCCAGTAGGTAGCATTCGCTCTGGCAGTCTTCGCGGCAGGAACGTCAGCCTTTTTCAGAGCTTCGGCAGTTTCAACCATGACCTTCGGGGAAGCGATCAGCTTCTTGGCGGTCTTGACGATTGATTCAGGGCTGGCGGAAAGAGTGATAGCCGAATCTGCGAGAGCAGCAACGGTGGCTTTCAGCATCTTGTTTGCAGCCTGACGCCTGCCGAGAGGATCTTTCTGGCTCATCAGCTGTTTTTCAGTGATGACTTCCCAAGCGTCGTCTTTGCGGTTGGCAACTGGCATGCTTTCCATTTGTTTTTCGGTGATGACTTCGCGTGGTTTTTCATCGCGAGGACTGGTATCACCTTTGGTGTCCAGTTGTTTTTCCGTAATGACTTCCCAAGCGTCATCCTGACGTTCGGTTTTGTCTGAGTATTTACGTTCATCCAGTTGTTTTTCAGTAATGACTTCGCGTTCGTCTTCCTGACGACCATCCTGAGCGACATCCCACTTGTTGCCGTCCAGTTGTTTTTCAGTTATAACGTCACGTTCATCATCTTCACGCGGATGGAGCGGAGGTTTGATGCCATCGAGTTGTTTTTCAGTGATGACTTCAGTCTGCGAAGCAGGCGCAGGGGCTTTTTCAGCCGTTTTGGTTGTCTTCGTGGTAGAAGCCTCAATATCTTTCAGACCTGAAAGAAAAGCTTCTGCCGCTTCCTGAGGTGAATCGTGAATCTGAGATTTAACCTCATCATTGAGTGACGAAATATCCCAAGACGCGATTTCCTGATCGTCGCGATAGCCAACGACCTTGTCTTCCGCAATAACGATACGATGATTGTCATCGGATGCCGTTATTGTGGTTTCGACTTTTGGCTTCCTTACAAACAAACTACGGATAGCCTCAACAAGTCCTGATTTATTATTGTTATCAGCCAATTTCCCACTCCTTTCAAAAGTGTTGAATTCGTCTAATAGTTTTGCAGTTTTATTAAGATCGGTTTTGATCTTTGCCGCCAGACCTAATCCAGCAGGATCACCAACTTCGGTTCCGACTTCGCCACCGGGAGGCGGAGGCATGTCAGCTTCGCCAACTGATGCCTCAGGGAAAGCCTCTTCCGGTGAAGCTGGTGCAGCTTCTTCCTGTGGTTGACCCGCGCCAGCGGCACCAAATCCTGCTTCATCGAGGCTATCTTTCAAGTTTTGCATTTTGTCCAAAATCTCTACCGCATCTCCAGCAAATGAAAGATCGATGTATTCGCGATTTTGAACAAAGTACTGAATAAGTTTTGACATATTATCAACTGATTCGGCAAGCCAGTTCATCTCATCCGGGCCAGCCTTCTTCTTCAATGAAGCAACTTTCTTGATGGCTTCAGTGAGGTTGGCTGCTTTCATCAGGAAATCTTCCGGATCGAGAATCTCCTGCACCATGCAATCAGGACACGCTGGATCTGTAACGAAAGAAAGTTCGATGAATTTAACTCCGTAGTTATCTTCATAAACTTTCTTGCCATTGACTGATTTACCTTTTTGGTTCTTGACATGATCACAGTAATCTTTTTCAGTAGTGGCTTTCTTGCCACAAATTGAACATTTACTGTAATCAACCGAGCATCCCATAGACACGCCACTAATATAACCTTCTTCGACGCCGCGTGCCAATTGGGGATATGCTTCTCTATCTACCCTTGAAATAGTGTAAATAGCTTTTTCGTCATCGTCCCATTCGGAAGCGATAACGCATCCGCGTGCTTTCTCGATCTCACCATTTTCATGGTTACAAAAGAGAGGGACTCCAACGAAAGTAGAGACCGCCTTTTTCAGTTCTGACTCTGAAAAATGGTCACCGTTTTGGTTAGGCTCATTTGCTCTAATCGCCAACGCCCTAATGAAGATGCTGTCGTCGGCGTGGTTTTCTATTTCCGCTTTGATGTCAAACGATTTTTTATTATGGGTATTTTCTGTAATCAGTTTTCCTGCGGTTTTATTGATTACGTTTTCAATTACGTTATCACCTGAACCAACATGGGCAACGGAAGCGGTCTTGCTTGAGACCTGCATTGTTGCGCGTTTAATCAGCATTCAGCAACCCTCCCGTTAATTAATAGTCCATGCTTCTTTGGACAGGTTCAACTACTTCATCTACCTCTGTAACCTCTCCACATCCCGAACATCTACCATCAAAAATTCGACCCTTACAATATGGACATCTTTGCGAATCCATATCCAGAATCTTTTCAAGTTCACCATTGGCAGCCAGTTCTCTGATCTTCTCTGCCATTTCATCTGAGATTTGAACAGCGCTTACGTTAGCGAAGGTTTCAAGATCTTCTACTTCATCCGAAGTAAGAATACCTTTTTCAACGATCTCTTCTTTTGCCATTGTTTCTTTGAGGGCTGCGTAAAGTCTGAGTTCGCTGTCAACATTTGTATCGGTTGTGATTTTTTGTCCGGTAGAGGCTTGACGTTCGATTTGATCTTTCTTGGGAACTACGTTGCTGAATTGTTCGAGAAGGTCGAGTCCACTGTCAATGGAGGCCATAATTTTTCCCATGGCACTGCGAACATCACTTGCAGGGAACTCACGGCGACCTACGCTGACGTTATCCATCATTCTGCTTGCTGCACGGTAGAAACCACGGAGAGAAGATTTCTGTTTTTTGCTGAGTTTTGCTTCAGCAATTTTGACTTCTTTCTCTTCAGTTTCTGATTCTACTTGTTGGGTAGCTTGATGGGTAGCTTGATGGGTTTCTTCGGCGGGAGTTTCAGGCATCGCTTCAGCAACTTCCTGTGCCTGATTGCTCACATCTTCCAAAATCACATCAATCTTTTGCGACAACTCTGCATTACCAGAGTCATCGGCTTCTTGAGAAACTTGAGCAAGTTTCTGAGCCAAATCACCTAGATATTTCGATTTATGCATTCTTTTCTCCATGGGAAAAAGTTGAGACAATGCAGGTACACGAGATAGATTTCCGAAAAAAAAATCAAAATCCTTTTTTTTTCTCAGATTTTTTTCGAGGTAAATTACTGTTTTGGCGGGCGTTTGGAGGTTTGGATTTCTGAGGATTTTTTAATATTTTATTTTTTTGCCGACAATTTTTTCGATTGCCGCATCGATTTTCTTAGATACTCCAAATTTACCTTCCCGATCATATTTTTCAGCCATTTTGACCAATTCTTCTACAACATCTGACTTTTTCTCTGGTTTTCTTGTAACATCTGGTAAACCAATAACTTCCTCTTCATCTTCCTCTTCTTCCTGCGGAACTTCCTGAAAATCTTGTTCAATCTGACCCCATTCTTCAACTTCAGGAGTAGCAGGGGTTTGCGGGGCTTTGGGAAGTACTGAAGGCAAATTCAAAGCTTCTTCCTCTTCCACCTCTTCTTGCACCTCTTCCACGGGTTCAGTGGCAGTTTCTTGCGGCAATACGGAAGGAAGGCCAAGGACTTCTTCCTCCTCTTCGGGGGTTACTTCGGGGGTTACTTCGGGGGCGACCTCTTCTTCAGTAGGTAGCACAGAAGGAAGCCCAAATTCTTCAACTTCTTCTTCAATATCTTGCATGCTTTCGGCTTCGTCAGCCATTTGATCAACTACTAACTCTTCAGTTTCTTCAACAGTAACTACATTGATATCGGCATCGACTTTTTCTTCAAAATCACCAAATGCTTCTTCGTTGGTGATATCAGGAATATAAGTCGTAATGTCTTCAGGACTGTCAACAGGAAGAGTATTGTATGGTTTTCTTTCCTGAGGATCCTCTGTTTCGCTTCTTTCGCGAAGAATCTCGTCAGCTTCTTGTTCTGATTCAGCCATGCTTTCTTCTATTTCTCTCGCACCTTCTTCGCCAAACTCTCTTACTCTGGTATTATGTAATGCCGTTTCTATCAAGTCATCGCCAGTAGCGTCTCCACCAGTGGCTACTGCTTCTTCCATTGATTCACGCAATTCACGCGCAGAATTTTGAACAGCCGCTCTCTGCTGTTCTACGTCTGTAATCTCTTGAACATCCTCTGAAGCAATCCCCAAATTTTGCAAAGCACCAGACAAAGTGTCAACCAAGCCTCTGTCATCACCAGAATCGGTATTAGGGATATTGACAGGATTGTGCGTAGGAATCACAGGTTCTTCTTCAGTTTCCACGAGATTCTCATCCTCACGAAGTCCCGGCAAAAACCTCTGTACGACATCGGGATGTTCTCTGCGATATTGCTCAAATTCTTCTGTGGTCATAGATGCAAACGCAACAAAAGCAGCTTGGGCACGTTCCAAAGATCTTCCATCATAATTTGTTCTTAACTGGAATGCATTGGTATCAGGGTCGAAAAAAACTAATCTTTCATCAGATGGTCTAATCCCTGAATTTCTTTCATTGTAAGGGTCTGTCATATCTACGCAGAAATTCTTCTGGACGACTTGGAATGCATCGTTTAGAGTCGTAAAATACCCACGTCCCTTGGAATCATTCCTAATAATCTCTCTGAACTTTGCCATACCTTCAGCATCTTCTGGATTGAAGTCACGACTCGTAACGGTAATGGGACTTGAAGCTATAGATGTTCCTTCCTTAACCTCAGACCATCCAGCAAAATAAAACTTTCTGTTCCTAACATTACCTTTGGAGTCTCTGTAAGGAACAAACTCAGGAGACACAATGATATCTAAAACCTTATTAGGAATGGGCACGTTTTCTTCAAACACATACTTAGGAGTGGATGGGCTTTTCTTCCAGTCTCCGTTTGTATCAATTGTGAATGCAAAACTAGGATCTCTCTCTTCAAAAGGCACACTTTCACCATGCGATCTTGGCCTTTTCTTCCGAACATCGTCCGGTGTAAGATTCTTCATTCTCTCTTGTAAAAAATCACTAAACATATTGATCTTCTGACGCAAGCTTGGACGATTGGCCTGCTGTGCTTCTGCGGCCTCTGCGTCAAGAGATAGTCTTGTGGCTACTGCATCTACAGCGGTAGTATCTTTGTCAGGATTGCCACCATTACTTGCAACGATATTTTTGGCTTCTTCAATAAATGGCTCTCTGAACTCTGCTGCAGTTACAAGATCAGGATGTTTGGCTTTCATCTTTTTGTAATTTGCACTGCCAATATTAACCTCTACTGGCATATCACTGCCAAGCCTGAACTCAGGAGCAACAGAAGCATTATAATCAAACTCGTTACCACGTTTTGCAGATGTACCGCGAGAAACAAGAGACGGGAAAGTAGTTCTTCGATTCATTTGATATGCTTGAGGAAGAACTTCATGATCTTCTCTTAATGGGAAGTATGCGTCTCCATACATGACAACATCGTCAACTGTCTGAGGAACAACTTCATTCCCCTCTGAGTCATACATTTTTTTGGTCTTTTTATAGCGCTTAGATACTTCGGTGTATTCTCTAGTCTTAGGAGATTCTCTAGGAGTTAACAACGGAATTACAGCATTCTTGGCACACGTAGTATCTAACATGAAGTCTTTTAAACGATCTACAGGTTTATCTCCATCATAGACACCGGGACATTCCACATTGGCTAAAGGAAGTCCAGTTTCATCATCATAAGCTTGGCGTCCATAAGTATAATAGGCATGATTGGTTGCGAGTTGGATAATCTCAGAATACGACAACTTAGGATCTTGACCTGCCGCCTCTCTGTTGTCCATTTCGGCTACAACATCGTTGGCGACATTGACGTAATTGAATGCAATCGGTCTTTTGGCTTCGTTTTTGAAGTTTACAGGAACACTTACAAAAAAGCCTCTGCCGGGAACTTCATAATTTATCCACTTGAATAAGGATGCCGTTGCGATATCGTCTTTAATAGGATATTTAATATTTGTATTTGATTCTTGAGGATCGTTCAAAACCCCATGACGACTATCTACTGGACAAAAAGGAACAAACTCGCCTTCTTTATTTGATTCAACCCAATCTGTTTCCCGCTGCGCTCCACATTTTTCACAATAACCAAAAAATTTCTTCTCAACGCTTTTGTTCTTTTCACGTTGCGTCAGATATCCAATAGCGTTAGAAAGCGCATCAGGATTTTCAACTTGTTTCAATATACTGTCATAACCGGGACGCAATTCTCCCTCTGCAGCAGGGGGCATATCACCTCTGGGAATAACAACGCGCCATCTGAAATAGGAATCATCACCCAACAGTTTTCTGTATAAATTCTTAATTTTGATTGCCTGTTCCCCAAAGATTTCTTTTATATTATTTGTACGCAATCTAATGCCAGCATGAGAACCCATCGCTTCTTTGGGCAGAGACGCTTTAATGAGTCTTCTAAACTCTTTTTGGGTTTTTTTCAATAATTTCTTTAATGAGTTCATTTGAAAAACTCCGGATTATTCAACAATTTTATGTAATTCAACGTTCGCAAGATCTGCTGAACTCCATTGAGGCAAAGGCATTGGAACCGGTACATCCCAAACCTTTCTGGCATACCTTAATGCTTCACGAATGGACCTGAAGTATTTTCCAGAAGGAGGATAGTCATCCGGCATCTTTCTAATTCCGGCAAAATATGATTTCCCATATTCATCAGTAATACTAGGAGAAACCACAATATAATAGGAAGCATTGGATTCTGGATCGTCGCCTTCCCACCGGAAATAGCTCATAGGACCGATCTCTTCATCGAATTTTTCCTTCATGAAAAGAGACTTTTTTTTGTAAAGCTCTTTCCATTCGATGTTTCGGTCTTTGATTCGTTTGGCAGCTGACTTTTTCATTTTTTACCTTTTTTACCCATCTGTTCTCGATATATCTGGGCTTTTTTATTGATGGTATCGACAATCTTATTAATGACCGCACCAAACCGATCATTAATTTCTTTGTCCCTAAACCTTAAAACAGTCCATCCTCCTTGAGCCAGCCTAGTATCGCGTTCACGATCCCTTTCCAACTGAGAAGGAGAACTATGAAAAGCCTCACCATCACACTCAACTGCAATTTTCAAATCAGGAAAAGCAAAATCCAACTTATAAGGTCCAACTTCAAATTGCGCAAACTTCCTGTATGGAATCTTGGATTGCATCAATCCTTTATACATTTTCTTTTCAATACTTGTAAACTGTATGATTTTATTTTGCTGAACTCCCTCTTTTTCCTCATTAGATTGACGCTCTAATTTTCTGCGCTTTTCAGGTTTCATAATCTTCTTTTCAGGAGGGACAGAAGCCGCTGTAGGTGGAGCGCCCATGTCCATACCGCCTAAGTCTGGAGCACCACCGGCACCCATGTCTGGAGCACCCATGTCACCCGCCATGCCCATGTCTGGAGCACCATCAAGCGGCGGCATTCCTCCGCCCATATCTCCGCCGATTGGCGCTCCTCCGAAACCACCGCCCATACCACTCATACCACCCATACCACCCATATCACCACCACCGGGTGCCATCATTGACATGGTAGCCTGCTCGAAGCGGATACGTTCGACTTCCTGATCGTAATCGACATTGACCTTCTCACACAGCGTTTCAGCAGAGATGATTTGCTTTTCATGAAGCTGCATGAAGTTCTGGATTTCTTGGTTTTTGTCGCGAAGATTCAAATCATTCCATCTTATTTTCGGGTAAAGATAAATGGTTTCACCCAACTCTGCACTGGCTTCTTCATCCACAAACCCCTGCATCTGGGCAATCGGTTTGTAAATGCATTCTTCAATCCAGCGCTTCAGCTGGAGTCTCCAGTTTTCCATACGCTGAATCATGGTTTCAACACCAATGGCAAGACCAGAATAACTGCCCATTTCACCATTGAGAAGTGCCTGATTCAACATGACACCATCCAGAACTTCTTGAGCCACATATTCTAACTCATTGGAAATCTGGATGGTTTTACCAGATGCGCCATACCAGTCATATTCGAAAGCATGGTGCGTAATGAGTGTCAGGTTCGGATCATTGGCAACTGCACCTAACTGTGCCTGCATGTCCGCAATATCCTGAGGACCGGCTGGACGTTCATCGTTACCAACCTTAACGACTCTAATAGGAAGAATCATTCTTTCTGCAACAATCCACTGCGCCGTCATCAGCTTATCTTTGTAAGCCAAGGTCTTAAACAGGCGGCGAATCAGTGATGTGCCGTAAGTCTGGTACGGAGAAGCATTGTGTTTAAGGTGTTTTACGGCGCGATTTGACAGCGGAATAGGCTGACCAGTTGCGACCAGATTCTTAACATTCATCGGGAGTTTGTCGTAAATCTGACGCGGTGTTTTCTGGAGGACAATTCTTCTAAGTTCGTCATCAGGAGTTAGTGTAACAAGTGGTTCGTCGGCAAGAATATTCCACTGGACATCGATCCAATCCGGATTGAGAACGAGGATTCTTTTAATTGTTCCATTAGGATGACGACATTTTACAGATGGATTCTCAGGATTTACACCTGAACCACCACAAATACCGCATTCGAACTCTGTGAATGGAAATACATCGCCAATCAGAAAGTATTCATGTGAAATCATTTGAGTCCAATAATCAAGATTCAAGCGTTTGGCTGCATTATCAAAGTACATCTTGATTTTTGGATCTGGACACTCGTTTTCAAACCCATTCATTGGGAACATGGCATAGAAGTTAATGGCGGCAGCTACTTTAGGTTCGTTTTCAAAGTAGTACCGGCACCATTGAGAAACTTCACGGCGCTTAGAGGGAATTTGCCAGTTTTGCGGGGTATGAAGCGGAGAGAAAAACATGGGCTGAGTGAAAAGCGTGTTTCCACCATAGCCCATTAGGTCTGTCGTACTAGCCGCAGCAGTCTTTATGGATGCTCCCATGTGACTGGTTTTTACTGTCGCAGCCGACTTGGACCTTTGGAAGTGTCCTTGAATATCTGACGTAATTAAACGCATTTTTCAGGATCCTTGTATACATATTCAATACTTCAATTTTCAGGTTCAGTTGCAAAGTTCGCCGCACTTGGGGCATTTAACTTTGCTTATATCACATACTTCTTTGGAGGGACATGATTTCACAAATTTTGTCCCACAATCACATTTCACAATTTTAGAGTGCCTCTCGCCTTGAGGCTTATTCGGTTCCGGCAACTTGTTCGAAAGTTCTCTTTCTGACATCGCCTTCCTCCTGAGGACTGAGTTTTCTCTTGGGTTTTACTTCGTCTTCTTCGTCCCAATCCTCGTCCGTTTCTTTGGTCATTGCTTTGTTGGACATCTGTTTTCCCAACTGCTGCCCTTGTTGGGAATCCATGTCAATATTGGTATTTTGAATACCTTGAGGAGCTTCAACGGCTCCCGGTTCGGCTTTAATAGGACGAACCCATCTGTTCAATTGTGGATCTAAACGTGCTCGACAACTCTGACATTCGCTTTGGTGGTCTTTGCTGAGCGGACTGTCACAGGAGGGGCAGAACCCCGACCTCAAAGGTCTCGTGATCGGGACTAATTCTTCATCTGGCGACATGTTAGCTACTTTTTTTTTTTTATGATTGTACGCTGTTTTTTCTCTTGGAGCAATTGATTCAGGCAGATCACCTTCACGTTGTTTTGAAAGTCGCCTTTCAGTTGAAAATTCATCTGTCCGGATAGGTCTGCGTCTTTCGCCCGGTTTCAACTGATATTGAGGATCTTCGGTATCGTGGTGTACTTCAAAGCGTTTATCAATATATCCGCCAACCCATTCACCATCTTCATTTCTGTAGGCGCGGGAATATTTATCCATGAGGTTTTGACGCCAGACAGCTTCGCCACATAGAACCTTATTATCATCGACAACCATACCATCGAGACAGTAATAACGGCAGTTATAAAGAGAAATAACGTTTCTGAGTTTCGGGCAGTAACGTTTCTCTTCTGGTCCATAGAGGATGGAATGCGTTGTTCCGCCGCCACCCCAACCGCCAGCGGTTTTCTGCATTTTGTCGGTATCAGCTTTCTTCTCGACGGATGCAGTTTTTTGTTCTTTGAGATTGAATGATTTTTTCATTTTACCTTCCTCAGATGCAAGGGCGATGGATTCTTCTATGGTTTCAGATGCACCTTCAGGCTCATCTGGAACTTCCTCTATGGCAACATCTTCCACAACTTCCTTCTCAGGACCTGTTGCTTCTCCTAATCCTCTATGGACATAGGAGCTATAAATAAAATCAATGGCATAATCTTTTCCGATATCGTCTGCTTCTTCTCCCAAGTCTTCTTGTTTTTTAGAAGTCATATACTCAGTTACGGCATCACCAAGGTTGTTTTGATTCTCAGGGAAAAGAGCAAACAATGCGTCTTCAATTATTTCTTGAACATCGCCAGCACTGCCAAGTTGTGGTGAGTTCATGCCCAACTCGTAAGCCTCGTCAAGAGCGGCTTCAAGTATCTGAGGGCTATCCATTTTCTTCGTAAGGATATCAGAAATTTGCGATTCTATATCCTTAGGTTCTGTAGGTTCCTGAACTTCTTCATCCACTTCAACCACAGGATCTTCAGCCATAAAATCTTCAACAGCCGGATCCAGTTCCGGAAGACCTTCTAGTTGAGCTTTCTTATGGTTATGCAAGTTAAACATTTACTTATTACCCATTAAAGTATCCATCAACTTACTCTGAAGAGCACTGGTGGTCTTGGGTTTTTCGACCTTAATCTCAGTTTTTTCAGTCTGACGTGTCATTGAAGATTTCAGTTCAGCGTTTTGTTCTGCAATCTTTTCGTCCATGCCCTTGTCGATATTCTTCAGCTTTTCAGGGTCGTCAAAGATACTAATCTGGTCTTTGGCGACACGGGCTGACTTCCAACCGGATTCAAGTTTCTGACCGGATCCAGCAGGCGTAATCAAGGAACCTTTCTGGACCGCGCCCTTGGCAGCGTCTTCTTCCCACTGTTCTTTGCGTTTGGCGGATCTTTGTTCTTTTTCTTCACGGATCTTAGCCAGTTTTTCACCAGCATCCGTATTCTTGATGTTCGCAATGGCATCTGGGTTGAAGATACTATTAGTGAGTGATTTCTGTTTATTCGGGCCACCATGGTCTGTGATTTTGGCAGTGCCAGCATTCATGATGCGGTGACCTGAAAAGATATCCTGTTCAGCGAATTCAGAATCCAATTTCTGGGAAGGTTTAATCTTTTCCCATTCTTTGGGTTCCGGTTTCTCGTCAATACGTGGCTTCACGACCGGTTTTTCAGGAGTTGTGAATTCCATTTTGACGAGTTTTTCGTCTGATGTTTCTTCAACTTGGGGTTCTTCTTTTGTCTCAGCTTCAACGAGTTCGTTCACATCGTAGTCAAAAGATTCATCACCATCCTTTAATTCGCCCACGGTAGAAACTTCCGCTTTTTTCTCGACTTGTTTCTCATCCTGTTTGGGAGACAGTTTTTTGGTGAGAGCTTTCACAAGTTCGTTTTTGTTTTCGTTGCTGATCTTGTTAATGATCATATCTAAATCCTTTTAATAGTTTTTAAACTGGGCATCTATGTATTCGGAAGGGTAAATAATCTTCCAATACTTTTTGAGCATTGCTTTAGTCTTTTCGTCAAGAGCAGCAAAAGATTTGATACCAGCTTCTTTCTTGGTGGTATCTTCTTCTTTTTTTGCAACTTTCTTTTCCGGAATATCTGATTTTTTGTAACTTACGATGTAACCCAAGTCTTTCAAAACGTGTGTAGCCGCAAGAGCAGCAGATGAAATTGAATGTTCAATCTCTTTAAGAACGCCATAATACTCGCTCATGTCGCTCAAGTGATTTTCATCCTGTGGTTCTTCAGGATTCTGAACAGATGCGTCTAAAAGCGCATCAACCTGAGTAGATAGCATAGCGACTACATCAGAATTATTTGCCAAACTGTTCAAACTTACTGTGTATTTCTCAAGATTCTTGAGAAGCTGAGACGCCTTTCTATCATCAATGGCATCCAGTTCCATAACCGGAGTATTCTCAATCTTGTTGATACTCGCCTGAACCTGTGGCAATTTTTCAACTAACTGCTGAAAAGCATTTGTAACAGAAAGAGAGTGTTTGTCGGTGTATCCGAAAGATCTCAACTGAACTGGCTCTAACGCTTTTGCAAGAGACAATTCTAAGTTCATAAGTTGACTCACCAGATCATCCAACTTGGAAACTGATTCTTTAAGAACTGCACCATTATGCCCCGGAGAACTTGCCTTTTTCTTCTGGGCAGCAGTTTTCTTTCCCGCTTCATTTATGCGAGAAGAAACCAGTTTGATCATCGGATCAAAGGTTGATGATTTTCCAACAGGTGTAATCCTCATAGAAGTCCTCTTTAACCAATGACTATTTCACACTGGTACTGTTCAAAAGATTCTTCTGATCGCTGTCATAAACGATCCCTTTACTCTGAGAAGCAAGATCGAGTATGGCTCTTACATCTTTTTCGGCTTGGAATGGATCCGTTTCTGCTTGTGCAGATTTCTCCATTCCTTTGCCGGAAGCTGCTTTCTCACTTACGTCTGAACCGTAACCGGTTGTTTCGATTCCGATTTCATGCGTATTTGAGATTTTTAATCTTATTTTCTTACCATCATCTTTGAAACAGGTGACGGTAATGTGGTCGCCAAAATTAAAAATAGAAGCTTTCCAACCACATGCCATTCCGCAGCGACAAAGAATCCCTGCCCTGTCTGCGGCATGCAGATCAGGGCGGTCAGCTAGAACGGTAGCGTAATCAGTTTCCATTTATCTTCCTGTTCAACTAGTGATTAATAATTCGACAGCATCGCGTCAACGTATGCAGCCGGATACAGCTTTTTCCAATAGCTTCCCAACATACTCTTTTGATCCGGAGTAAGGGCTGACAGCTTGGTGAAAGCTTTTTCACTAGCACAGGTTTCTTTGGTTTCTTTTTCGAGCTTCGCAGGGGCTTTCAGCTTAGCGCCACAGCCACTGCACTGGAACTGATCGCCAGCTGAAGCGGTAACAACGCTGCACTTCGGGCACTTAAACTTAGAAGCCATACAGCTTTCTTTATCTTCTTTGTCATCGTCATCATCGTCGTCATCCGACTTTTCTTCCTTGTCATCGTCGTCTGACTCTTCTTTTTCTTCCTTATCATCGTCGTCTGACTCTTCTTTGGCTTCGACTTTGATCTCTTCGGCTTCCTCTGAAGCTTCTTTGACCTCAGTTTCTTCGGTCGTGGCTTCTTTAAGCTCATCTTCCGAAGGCTCTACCGTTTCGGTAGTTGCTTCTTCAGTTGAGGCTTGTTTTGAAAGCCCCTTCTGATCGTCCAGAATTTCCTTCAAGCTCTTAGGCTCTCCGAAAATACCTAAAATTTTGTTAGTAATCATACCTGTCTCCCATAAAAAAAACGTTAAACGACACTAACAATAGTTATTATGCAAAATTAGTTAGTTTCCTTCTTTTTATTCAATTCAGAAGGAGGTACAAAGCCATGTTTCGCAGGCTTATAGACATCTGTTCGCCGGTCTTTCATGTTCATTAGACCGGATTCCCAATCCAAGTACTTGCGTTTCTTATTTTTAGGCTTATCTTTTTTCGCCACAATTAAACACCTTAAAGATTTGCCGGAAATGATTCCTGCTTGGGGACTGATTGTTGTCCGGAATACGCACCATATTGTTTGACATGTTTCAAAACATCGTCAATAATCGCAGGATTCGCTCTGAGAATCTCATTGATCTCCATGACTTGTTTCGTAGGCTCAACCTGTTCCGTTTGCGGATCTTGTCCCGTCTGCTGTGCTTCTTCATTTGCTACAGCAGCTTCTTCAGCATTCTCCGGTTTCGGTTGATTGGCTTCTGCAGATTGCATGGCAATTTGTTGAGCACCCAGAATAGCGTTTTGCATGTTTGCCAATTGTTTTTGAGCCTCAGGAAGTTTCTCACGACCACGTTGTGTTTCAGTGCCTATCTGACCAATGTCGGTATACAATCCTCTTATTTCATTCATAATATCCTGAAGGATACGAACAGGCTCTCGACGCCATTGCGCCTCTTTTGACATTTGACCATCTGCGCCAGCTTCAGCCGGAAAAGGATTCCCTCCTCCTTCTGGAGCTTGAAGTTTAGTTTTGTTCAGTTTTTCCTTACCCCAATCTTTCATTTTTTGCCAAGTTCCTTTTTGCTGTTCTTGTCCTTGTTGCGGCTGTTGGCCTTGTTGCTGTTGTTTTTTGTTATCAGTTCCTTTTCCTTGAGCGACTGGTAAATTAATCTTTGCTAGTTCACTCAGGCTTTTAACAAACTTCTGATATTGTTGAGTAATTTGTTTCACAGTTTTTGGATCAAATGCGCCTGACCTGATAGCGCCAAACCATTCATTTACGTCTTGATGAAGCCTATCAAAGCGCATTTTAATACGTTTACCTGTCGCGCTAGAAGCCCATCCTGCACCGGCTCCCCAATCTTCAATTGTTCTCTTAAGTGACCTAAGCCACTGGGCTTCTTTGGACATAGAAGCGACTTTTGTAATAACATCGCTTTCTTCAAACATGCTCTCTTTATCGAGAAGGTCACCAATCTGAACAAGTTCTTCTCTCAATTGTTCATGCATTTTATTGATGTAAGCTTCGGTCTCGTATTCTTTTGCTTCTTTGAAGAAGTTCTTTACCTCGGAAACCTTTACAGCGTCTTTACTGGCTTTTCTTTTCTCTTGAATCTTTTCAAGTTTTTCAATAATCTCTTTACCACTGGCAACATGACCACCAACAGTTCCCGTGTTTATACCTTGAATAGCGTCACCTTGACCGGGAGTTGATGGAGAAACCTGAGCATACTTGCTCCATGAATCAGTCTCAACACTGTCAACCATGGCTTCCTGATATTCATCAAGACAATCAAAAAAGCATTCTTGAGGGCTGGCTTTGCCACTTGATTTTCTGCGTTTGGCATTATAGCAATTGATGAAACATCTTTCTTGTTTCAGCCAATATCCCTGAATGCCAACATACTGAGCTTCTTTGATTAAACCGGCAGTCTTAATGCAGGAGTCAAGCATTTCGACAGCTTTTTTGGCATTCTTTCTGTCCAACTTGTCTGCCAACTGAATCATTTGAATAAGTAAGTTATCCATTTTTTGTCTTCCCGTTAAACTGCCAATTTAACATTGGTCATACCATCGATTACAAAAAGTCGATAGTCAGTTTTTTTCATATCCCATGTTAGGACTAAGTCACGAAAGTTAATTCTTTGTATATCTTCCGGTAATGCCAAACGTCCAACTGTAAAATTCCCCATCAAACTGAAATAGTCAAACGTAACCGGCATCCGGTGATTAATGGCGTCTCTTAAAAAATCTCTAACATAAGCTGGTTGAACAACCTGTGCATCCATCGGCACAGTTTCCGGAGCTTCAGGAATAAAAACTTCCTCTTCAACATCCGGCATCAAATCTTCAAACAGAATTGATTCTGTTGGTTCTTCATCTTGCCACAACGTCAAGTATTCCGGAGATTCAACATCCGGCCTGTCAATTTGTTGGGCAGTTATAATATTGAAATTTTTTTCTGAAATTCCTTTATGTTTTTGAGAAATTTTAAGATATTTATCTGTGAAATATAATTTTGTAGCCATTTTTATTTTTCGATAAAAATTGAGTTATTTTCTACTTTTAACTTAGTGCCAACCCCAATATCATGACGATCAAACGTACCAACAGGCACTTCTAGAGCATAAGGGCATGCAGAATCAGAACTTACGCTCTTAGTTGACAAAGGAGCCATATTCGCAACCTTCTTGACCTGCATATTTTCATCAAGGAAGGCAATATCTAAAGGAATATAGGTATTTGCCATCCAGAATGATAAAACCTGCGGCTTATCAAACTTAAACAGCATACCCGTATCGTCTGGCATTGATTTCCTGAACATCAATCCCATTTCTCTGGATTGATAAGTATCTGCAATCTCGATCTTTATCATTTTTTCACGATGTCCTTAATGGCGTCAAAATAGAGATCGGTATTATGTTTTGAACTCGTTCTTGGACGATCTTCCTCAACGGGTTCAGCACCCGGAAGAACCAAGGGTTCCAAGGCTTTTGTTCTGTCGCCAGTGGCCTTTTCCTGCGGCGTGGGAGCAGGAGCGACAAGCGGATCGTCTGGAGCCATTTCTTCTGGTTGGTCAACAATGTGTTCGATACCAACCTCTACGTCTTGAGGATCTCGCGTTCTTTGCTTATGTTCAACATTCTTGACATCTTCTAACGTTTCAGGAATTTTCATTTCCTCAATAAGTTGAGGAGAGTCAGGAACAATGTGTGCTGGAATTTCAGGACGAATACCAGCCTCTACTTCTTCTTTCGGTCCAGAAACTTCTTGTGTCGCTTGAATCTGTTGAAAACGAGAAACCCTATCAGATTTCTTGGTTTTTCGAATACTGTCAACAATAGCGTTAGAAAAATCAATCCAGTGGAGACGCTGTTCTCTGTATTCTTGTCTCTGAGCCTCAGAATCTTCAACCCATCTTGTACACCATAATACGATTTCCCTATTGCTATACGGCGCAGGCTGTTCAGCATTTGCTTCCTGATAGAAAGCCCATGAAATCGCCTGAACCATATGACGACTCTTCAATTGCTGGTCTGAAGGATCTTGATGACCAAATCCGTAAATGTCTTTAGAGGTTGGTTCATCTCCAGTGCCATCAGGTTTTTCCTCACGGCTACCACTTTTTGTGGCAATCGTAACAGATTTGGCGGAAAGTAGTTGAAGTCCAACAATACTATTGTCGTATCCAAGATAAACAGAGTTGAACCTGTCACGAACAGCAGATTCTACTTCTGTAAAATGGTTTGTCGTAGCAACAATATAAAGATCATTCGCAGGTCCAACACTCTTGTTGAACTCTTCTTCCAGAAACTTCTTCCACATACTACGCCGCTCTTTGTAAGCCTCAGAACCAGCGCCAGAACCACCCGCAGAAGCAGGCGGGAAGATTGATTCTGCTTCATCAATAATGAATACAGTTTTGTGAGATTTGCGGATGATATCAAAGAATCTTCTTGATGCAGCTTGTGCCTGACCTAAAAGACCTTCGCCCATATAGGCGGCAACATCAAGGAACATGACTGAATATTCTTCTCCAAGTACGCCAGCAAGTGATTTGGCAAAGTCGGTTTTACCCGTACCGGCTGGACCATAGAGAAATATCAGGCGTCCCAGTTTATTGGACATCCCAGTCTTGATTTTTTTGATTAATGTTTCACGATTCCAATCAAATCCCTTGATAATCGCATCACGAGTCATATTGGAAATATATTCTGGAGTTAACGCATCATTCCCACTGGCTCCAGTTCTAGCATTGATCTCATTGAGGGTTTCTTCCAGCTTATTGTAGAATTCTTCTCCGGTCATATCTTCATGAATGGTTTCCCCAAAGAACTTGTACGTCCCCTCTGCTACCTCTTTTGCCGTCCTTAACGCTTCCATCTTGGCATGCAGATTAGCTTCAGTTGGTGCATACTCAATATCTGAAAGAACTTTCAAGAAGTCGTCAGAAAGCCACTGTGCCGTGTCTTCACGTTTGGCGATTTTGTCATAAAGTAATGGATTGGCAACTTTCGCCATACCTTTACAATCAAATGCGCCAGCAACTCCAGATGCCATAGCTTTTTCACGCATAAAGCCCAAAAATTCACGAACATCTAAAATTGGTTTTTGAACACTCTCCGTTACAACAAAAGTACCATCTGGCTGTTTCTTTCTTTTCGTAGGAAACTCTTTCATTCTCCACATCTTTTTATTATCACGGGAAGCCATTGCCATACTGTAAGCTTCCATGAAGTCATATAGGGATGTAAACATGGAACAAGCATCAACAAGCTCATCAACCATACGTACTTCTCTGTCATCCCATTGTTGAACACCTATGATTTGTTCTTCGCCTTTTTTCAGACTTCTGTAATTGAGGTAAAAAGGAGGAATTGATTCAGAAAAGAACTTCTGTTTCAAGAACTCTTCTGCAACTTTTCTATTCAGGATGTCAAGCCTGAATACATAACGAGGATCAATTTTAATATTGTATTGATCGTTATATTCACCAGTTGCGATAGGGGATTTGGTAACTAAAAGGATAGTTCTACGTTGCCCACTAGGAAGTTTTCTTCCTTCCCCGCGCTCAATAAGATCGCCTGAAGCAATCTCTTCTTCTGCTGTCCTACTAGCATGTGTGACCCTTTCAAACTCGTTCAAGACATCGGCATAATGCTTACGAAGCATGGTTTGATCAGGTTCATCTTTGACAGGCTGAACTGCTTCAGGAGATGTGAAATCAACAGGCATGCACTTAGAAATTCTTGTTAATCTTGCTTTTTTCCATTCTTCAGGAGTCTTAGGAAAGTAGATTTTTCCTTCATCGTCCATGGCAGCAACATCATCTAATGTAGAGTTATCATTCAACAAACCATTAAACAAAAGATTGTTGGCGACCAACTCTGCATCGCTGACAGCTGCTTCTGCATTGCCAAAAAATAATGAAAGGAAAGGCATCAAACGCCTTCCGTAATTGATGGCTCCTTGGGCAGTCGTAGGAGCTAGAATAGAGTTGCCGTTAGAGTCAGTTCCAACCGGAACGACTTCTTTCCTCTTTAATACATACTCTTGCTCTGCAGCAGGTTCTGCAGCCGGAAGATCAAATGTCCCAGCTGTTTTCTCCATATTATCAGAAGATGCTTGGGCATTTTCTTCATCGGGTTCTATAACGCCAGAAATAGGACGCCGTATGTCTCTCGTAAAGTCTGCAAACAAGTCTGACGGTTTATTTACATCATCCCATTCTTCTACTAATCTACTTTGGATATTCTCCAAATTCACTTCTGCAGAAGGCCAAAGCTTATTTTTTTGGAGGGCAGCTGCATGATCGTTTGTGGTTGGAATTGTCTTAAACCACAATGGAGAATTGCTCATTGCGATAATGTTTTCAATCGCATTTTTGTAATTCTTTAATTTTTCATCTCTCGAAATTGCTTTGTTAAAACTGTCATATTCTGCATCAGTATCCGGCTCTACTAATTGAAAGGTTTCCGCTGTTATAATAGCAGGATAATTCTTAATCATCGTGGTGTTGGCGGCATTGCCTTCATCCGTCTTATACTCTCTAATAGCTTTATAATGATTCCGCAAAAGATCTTCACTGAAAGCAGTTGTCATTAAACGAGAGGCAAATTCTTCAGTCAATTTAGAAGCTGATAAATCAGATCCAAAAATCAGTTGTCTTAGTTTGAAAACATCTGTTTTATCTTTGGTTTCAGCAGCATAAGCAATAGGAGATTTACAGTGATTTTCAAGAGACTTCAGAATACGAGCAGCAGGATTAGTCCACAAATAACTGACTTCTTGTTTGTCCGCGTATGGGGATCCTAATGCCATTTGTAAAAAAGCTTTAACAAAATGCATGTTTTCGGTACCAACAACCAAATTGATAAATGGAGGAGGTGTTGATTCATGAAGAGCAGTTTTGATTTGTTCAGCAACTTCTGAATAAAACTTATGAGAAGATAGTGTTAAATCGCCTCCCAAGCTTTCTTCGAACATCATATTACGAAATACTTCAGGGATTCCATCAACGATAGATGTATTGACATCATTATTAGTACGACTTTTCTTGGCTTTCTGTATACCAGAAAGAACCATTTGATATTCTTTTTCACTCATTCTCCTAAGGGTTTCTGGATCCACCTGAGGCGCTTCCCCTTGAACTCTCCTCATTTCTTCAGGAGATAATTCAACAGCTTCTTTTTGGAGCTTTTTCTTTAATGTACCAGTGTCAATCTTAAACATCGCATTACTCCTCGATGACGGAAAATTCTAAGTTTTTTGTGTACTGAATCTCTTCAAGTTCCTCTTCTTCTATTTCCACAACAACGCCGCGTTTCCCTTTATCTAAGACGTTATATCCTTGTTTCTTAACCCAATCTAAAAACTTTGGATCCTTTTTCGGATTATGAAGAAAGATTTCCATTTTTGTGTTGTTTCAAATTGAATGCTTTTTTGGTCAATGATAGATTGGTGCTTCTGGTCTTTTTCGTCGCCAGAACATTAATGGCATCAACGACATCAATACCTTTCTTTTCAAAAGAAGATTTTTCTGTCGTTAAAATGATTTTGTTCAACAACTTCTTGCCTTCAAAAGTCAACCTGATTTTCTTCCCCTGTGCCTTAAGAACTCCTTTGTTTTTCAAAGAAGATGTAACCTCAATAGGAATGTTATCAGGCACAGCCAACCATTCAGCTTTCTTTGGCGTATTGAGCCACATCCGATATAGCCCGGTCAGTTCTTTGCTCGAATAATCAAGTTCTGTTTCCATATCGTGCAGGAAAAATTGACCTTTTTTATTCGTAGAATCCTTGATTCTCATAATTGGCTGCATGATTACATCTCCTGAAATACTGCTGGCGAAAGCTTAATAGACTCTTGGAAGACATCAGGAAGAATCAGATTTATAAGATCATATTCTTCAAGAAGATCCAAAGTCCTTCTTGTATCTTTTGCCAACATTTTCAAAACTTCCTTTTCCGCACGTTCATTAGTTACAACGTCAAGAATGCTGTGCGAATATTTTTTCATTGCCTCTGATAGTTCGGGATCAATCTTAAATCCCAAATAAACTGCAAAACGAAGTGCTCTTAAAATAACTAAAGGATTCTTCTGACACACATAAATTGCCGGAAGAATTGTTCTTACAACCTTGTTCTTAATATCCTTTATGCCTTTTCTCGTGATATCAAGAACCTTGCCAGTATGCAAACTCTTCAACAAAGAATTGATTGTAAAGTCTCTACTGTACACATCTTTGGTAAGTTGATTTACATCAATTCCAAGTTTCCTCATGATCTCTGTATAACCGCTGGTGTCCATCCACTCGCCTTTGAAGTCAATGTCAACATCAGCGACTTTGAAATTCAGGGTTCCAGTTCGGTGAAGGATTTTGGGCATATCCTGTCCAAGTTCACCTGCAACCAATCCTCCCAATTCGACAGCGCGGTTTGGATATATCGATGTAAGGTCGATATCTGACTTTTGCTGCATTTTTCCATAATAGATTTCATCGCGGACTGCACCACCAACGATGTAAATACCAGATATCCTGTATTTATTCGCCACATCTCTGATAAATTCGATAGCATCTGCAATTGCCATGGTCAATGCCTGAGTAACGCTCTCGTCGGGTAAACACCGTCATTACGATAAAGATCATTGAATGCATAAGGCCATCTTCTGGGTTCCCAAAAAACACCAAAAACACCATATGCGCCTACAACTTGAGGGTTGTATCTCGGAAGACCTCTGATCTCATTCTCGCGACCTTGAAGTCCTTCACCTACCATATTCCAAGGAACCACTCTTTCCAGCATAGGAAGATCTAGATGAGCATAAGGACCCATGACACCACTGTCTCTTTCGGCCTGAACTACCATGTCATCCTGAGCATCCTGAACAATAAGTTTCTCCAAGAGAGTTAAAATAAGACATCTGTAATTTTCGAGATTCATTAATGCATTGTTTCCAAATATTCTCATTAAAGTTCTATAAAGATTTTGGATAATATTTGATGTTATTCTATTAGTCTTCTTGAAGTATTCGGGAATTCCTATAAGTTCACTTGCGCCTTCTCCGTAGTTTGCAACTATGTCTTCCAGCATATCGACGCATTCATTCTTATAGTATTGATTCTTTTCAGTTATTTTTTCCTCTTCATTACAATTTATGGCCTGTCTGATTAAATCAGATATATTTTCCCAACATGCCTCTTGATTCCCATGGGTTACAACCATTGAATCATGAACTAAGTCATGAGAATCCTGAATAGAAGGGCACAGAACCATTTCCTTTTTTGAGCGATCTAAAATCTCTACACTACCGTCCCGAAGCGGAACAATATTATTTTCCAACATTGATCCAATAAAATCATCAATGCTGATATCGGGCTTACCCGCAAAAAGATCTTTTTTTTCCGACATGCTCTGTTTCGTCATGGCATTTCACTTCACATTCTGGAAACATCTCTTTAATGTGTTCTTTGACATCGTCATCCCAATATTCTGGAATAACATACATTTTCAGATTGCGCCAATCAAACGACACTTTCAGTTTGATTTCTTTTTCGTCAGATTCCAATTTCTTCTCTCTCTTCTGGTTCTTCGTCAACAATTTCTTCCTCAACATCAAAGGAAAGTTCCTCACGAGGAGCCTGAACTTGAGGCGCTGGTGCTTTTCGAGTTGCGGCAGGAGCTTCAGAAATGGATCTTTCCTCAGCCTGCTTTTTCTCTTCAACTGTTTCTGCATCATCGACAGTAACTTTATCAACCACTGCGGGACCAACTAGTTCATTTTGGATCCTATCCCATTCATGATGGAACTCGTCTTCATCAATTTCAAATCCAGCTTTCTTAGACGCTGAACCGGGAGTGTCAATCGGATCAAAAAATAGTTCTTTGCCGCCTTTGGCGAAGTCCATAGTCACTTTGAATTCAACTTCAATTTCGACTTCTTCGTATTCGTCGTCTTCCATGGCGTATTTGGGACTTAAAATAACCTGAGGCATAATTCAATCTCCCTTATATACTTCTAATCTTTCTACTGGCAAAATATGAACAAAATCTGCTGTTGCAACAGATGCCCTATCTTGAATGATGTTAAGAACTTTTCCCTTAACAGTGCGACCGCCTTCTGTGAAAATGACACGATCATGAGCACGTGCCTTTCTCTTTTTCTTACGTGATTTCTTTTTACCCAACAGGTCATCAACGTACCATGAGGGCCATAAATCTTTCCAATACTTACGTAGGAAATCTTTTTGTTTTGCAGTAAGTGTTGCTATCTTTACAAGTCGCATTTTAAATCCCGGTTCGTTCTACACGTTCGATTTCTTCCACTGGCGCTTCCTCAGGAGTTTCTTCAAAAGTCCTTTCATCAATCTGCGCCCTTCTCTTTCTTTTGACTTTCATTTTCCCTTTGAGAGTAGTGCCCTTCCCTTTCAAAATATCTCTTTTTTGATCATCTGTCAGTCCGTGTTTTTTGCCCATGTAATAATTCATTGTGATCCCATGAATAAGAGCATCCATAGCACTGACGTTGTAATTGGCGACATTGGCTTCTTCTTCATTATTTGTCAGACTTGATTCACCATCGTCAGCCATTCCCTTCGTTCTCTGCTTCCATTGATTCATGTCATCAATGATTTTTGCAGCACCAAACGGAGTCACCAGCCTGCCTTCATTATCGAGCATTCCAACAAAAATCTGGGCATCAGGATGCTGTTTTCTCATCATGTCTTTTAATTTCGCAGCCTCGCCATCTCCTCTGATCTTGAAAGCCTCTGCGACGTTTTCCGTAGTTTCGCCAGTGTTTGGGTTTTTAACGAATTTTTCACCAAAAAACAAAATCCTGTCGTTTCCGGCATCTCCGTGATCCAACCAAGTCTTTTCCTCTCCATCGTCTGCGGACTTCCCAATAACAGCACCGTTCCCCCAGAGCGTCCATGGAATTTCAAGACCCTTGGCGTTAATGGTGACGGGACTGCCAAAGTGCATAGTTCGGGAATTATCGTTGGGACGAAGACCTCTCATTGAGATATCGGGATCAATAAGAGCGAATTCCGGAATTACTCCCGGCACATAGTCCGGGTCGCCCGGAGTTCCATGAGGAACTTCCGGAGAATAGTACGCGCCAAATTCACTCATATCTTCGGTATATTTCAAACCATAAATATGAGCATCCTCTCTGAGCGCTTCCTGAAGTTGCGCATTTGTATAAAGAGCGTCGATGACAGCAGCCTTACTCATCTGTCTCCTCCTTTATGATATCCTGAATAGATTCTGTATTCCCAAACGTAGTGACTGTTTCTTGACTTTTAGGCGGTCTGCCACGCTTCCTGCCGGTAGTTGCCTTCTTTTTACGTGGCTTTCTTTTCTTCTTAACCAGAACTTTTGTACTCTTGGTTTTACGGGTCTTTTTTTCCGGCTTTTCTTCAACCGTTTCTTCAGTATTTTCCTCAATCACTGTTTCTTGTTCGGATGTTACAACAACTTCTTCGTCCACGTTTTCCGTCATATGATAAGGCGTCACAGTGATCATGTCGAAATACAAAGCTTCCGCAATGTCATTGCGCTTCAGATCTTTTGAATAAGTGAGGGCGCTTTCTCCCGGTGGCAGAGAAGCATTGATGCTGTCAAACGATAAAATGCTTTTACTAATATTTGTCATAATGAAGGTTTCATCAAATTCTACTTCACCTTCTATCTCCAGCAAATTATGCTGAACAGCTTCTTTGACATCCAGATTGTTCAATTGTTCTTCTGTGAGATCAACAATCTGATCTCGAACTAGGCTGATTCCAATGCTACCCAACGATAAAGCTCCATATTTGATTCGGCATGCAACTTTCATGTTTCTTCCTCCACAGAGTTCATGGTCATTTTTGCGGCACCCCGCAAATACTTCTCAACTTCAAGTGAGTCCCCTATCGAGAGAACCCATACAAATAATTGCGGACCTACTTCAGTGTCCTTCAGTTCAATTTTATAGTTCGGGAAAATACTTTTCAGTTTTTCATAAGCCTGCTGCGGGTTATTTCCCGCTGGAGCAACAACCTGCCAAATCTCAACGTTATCACCACTCATCTTACGCTTTAACGCTTTTTCGATCTCATCACGCTTCCATGTAGGATTGTAATCAGTGAGAGGATCCTGATGTCTCAGGTTTTCTTTCTGATCGACAGGGTCTTTGTTGGTATTGTTGTCATTTGACCTGTTGTCGAATTCTCTTCGTTTCTTTCCCATGTCGCCTCCCAATTCATAGACATAATTCATACGTGAATCGGGGCGATAGGGATCCACCGGCTTCCAACTACTGCCGGGGCCGCTGCTTTCCTGATCGCTGTTATTGAAAGGGGATAATCCGTGGAGAGCAGTTTTATGTTTTTTCATGTTAAAAGAATATTTGGCATCAGGAGCATTAACCACATCATCATCTGTGACAATGAATCTCCCTTTGTCAAAAAATCTTTTGCAGATACCAATGGCTTTCTCTTTGGCTTTTTCTTTATCCGGTCTTTCCCAGTTTTCATCCACAAAAGCCAGTCGTTTACAATTCTTTGTGAAGATGAAATTCGGATAAATGCCGTGAAGGAGATAGACTTGCCATCGAGATTGGGACTTACGTCCTTCCACTTGGCTGACAAGAGGGGCAGGAACGTAATTACAATACATCCCGCGTTCACCATTGTGAACTACAAAGTTATCCTGATCATATTCTTCTTTAAGAATACGGGTAGACCAAACGCTACCTTTTTTGTACTGCTTTAGATTGAATTTCATGCGGAAGCCGTTCGTTTGCGACGATACAGAGAATTTGGATCTATGAGCAGAGAAAGATAGATAGTAGCTATAGAACTGAGTACTTCTGGATGATTACGGTAAAATTCCCTTGCCGGTTCTTTCTCAACTCTCTGAGGAACCTCAAAGAACTCGCTGTCAATATACAGGCTTGCAAGATCCTTCGCGTACTGGCTCACATCTTTGTGTGTTTCTTCTTCCTCACTGATTTCTTCCTGAACATCCTCATCACTGACAGCCAGTTTTTCAAGATAGTAACGCGCAGCTACAGCGTTCACTTTCTCGTTTTCCATTCCAATGGCTATCGTTTTAGCCTTCTTCAGTTCATCGATTTGCTGCATTTCATCTTTCGTCAGTTCTCTGTCATGTCCCATGGACGCAATTGAGATAATCTTACGGTCTAACTCAATAACATTTTTGAGATCCGATTGAATCATTTTCTTGACGAGTTTGGGAGAACTGGCAACTTTATGCTTTTTCATGTTGAAAGCTTTACTGAGAAACGGCTCAAAACCATCTGGGACCTGATCCAGAATAGTGGTTTTGGCAAGATCAAGCTGGACTCCAATATCTTTGTCAAGAATTCTCTTCTTATTAGGAGTCTTCATGTTTTGTTCGTACATTTTCAGATTGAACGTTTCTTTCTTGACCTGTTCTTCGCGTTCGTTCTTCTGTTTGTCAATAGGTCTGATATTTTCGCCCCATGCTTCTTCATTGCGAAGCGGGGTTCCAGTTTTGGCCTTATCTTCATTCAGACGACCTTCGGTGAGTGGTTCCCAACCTTCTTCAGTTCTGGCTGGCTCAAGGTATTTGTCGGAAATGACATTGATATTTTTGTCTTTCCGGTAATCATTCAGCATGCCTTCAAGAGTAGCATAGGCAGTCGCATCAAGAGCGCTTTCTTCGCGATTACGTTCCAGACTCTTGTCTTCGACTTCTTCCCATACTTCCGGTTCTTTGGCTTCGGCAAAACGAAGATTTTCTCTAAGAATAGACGCAAATTTCTTCAGTCCCTTAGAACTGGCATAGAATCCACGAGACTCATTAACGATCCTCATATGGTCTTGGATCATATTCCTTGCCCTCTCCATTCTGTTCTGAAGACTTGAAACACTAATTTTTTGCCCCGGTTCAGTTGCCAGAAGGTCGTCAAATTCGCCATTTTTATTCTCACTGAGAAGATCCACAATGCCCTGAAGTTTGTGACCTTGTACTTTGAGATACAAAGCGAAAGCAGTCAGCGGAGGGATCTTTGACATGATCCATGCAATCTCAGCAATGTGCTTTTTGTCATTAAAATCACTTCCTTGCGATTCGGAAGGTGCTAAAAGTTCCTCTCCTCCAGCAGACGCGGGAGAACTGGCGGATTCATCATCTGTTTGCGCAAATGGATCTTGACTCTCTTCGCCCGGAACGATTTGAACCTCTTTCCCTCTCTTCTTGGCTCTAATTTTTCGGAAATAATCGATCAAAGACAATTGGGCGACTCTGTTAATAAGCGCTGCTACGCCTTTTTCTGGATCCAATTTGATCTTTTCGTCTTCTGTTCGCATCATATTCAGGATTTTTATCAGGATGTCTTGAGCCAAATCTTCAGCCACATGAGTATCACTCATTCGTTTGGAAAGATAAGCATAGACACGACTAAATACGTTTTGGAAAAATTCAGCTTCTGCAGCCTTGTCGCCAAATTCCTTTGTAACAGGATCTTGACTTTCATAAAGCCGCCTAACTAAACTTTTCAATCTTTCAAAAGAAACCTGTGTGCGTTTCATGGTGTCAAACGAAGGATCCTTACCCTCTTCAGGCGTTTCAACAAAATCTTCCTGATCAACAAAGTCAACGAAGTCTTCTTGCTCTTCTTCGGAATATTCGGTGGCTGCCGTTGTGATTCTGGAAACAATGGCATCATTCGCTGAAGTGACAAAATTTTCTTCATCAATTTCAGAAGATGCAACACGGCTCAGTTCAAGCATTCCCGCGATTTTTAAATAAGATTTTTCTCGTTTACTCTTCGCATACAAAGATGCCAAATAGTTCAGCGAAGGATTGAAAATCTTGACAACTTTAATTAAAGCGTCAGAATCTTCTTTTTGCGCCTTCTTGCACAAACCGACAATTTCGGCGCTCTGTTTGCGTAAGTCATTAATATTACTCATGATATGCCACCTTTTTCACATGGTAAAGTTGGATTTGAATAGTTCATCTAATTATAATTCTTTATAAGTTATGTAATTCCTTGTCTTTTTTAAGAAAATCTGCGGTCATACTGCTGGTGAATTCTAGCCATCGAATTAGAACCAGCCAATGCACTCACTACTCCGCTTCTTGGGAACCGCGTATTGACAAGAAATTCTCCTGAAGTTGAAAAATGACAAATGGCTGCAATGCAGTCAGCCGTATCGTCTGTCGGAACTTCTGACTTCAAATTAGGGAAAATCTTCCAACCATTTTCCACATACTTAATCCTCAAACCCTTCAACTCATTTTGGATGTAGTAATCCGCATAATATTCCAGATCGCCACGTAAAACAAGTTCCTTCATCGCCCCATAAATCTGCATCTTAAACTGTTTTCTGAACGGTGTCTTATGAAGCGGAAGGCCATAACGTTTAAGGTTTTGAATCGTCTGTGCTGAATTCCATTGGTCAAAAGTAATCGCCGCAACATTAAACTTTCTGCAAAGCTGAATAATATATTGTTCAACTTCTCTGATGTTCACCTCTTGACCATCTTTCGGCGTCCACCGTTGAGAGTGAACAATATAAACTCTCTTACGTCTTTCCTGATATTCGTTCTGATATTCCTGACAATATCCAAGAACCACGGCATAAACGTGACTTGAAACAGCCGGGTCAACGTGCATATAATAAACCCGTCCCTGTTCTCCCTTTTCCTGCCGACATAACATTGACTCACTTTGCGCCTCATCAACCATTTCAGGCGGCAAGAAAACATTGGATCCAGTATGTGCAAACTGTGCTCCATATTCCATCATGAAAGCATCAGGGTCACGTCGCTCATCAGCCGCCAAACTGTCTCTCGTAATTGATGGGTTCGCATCCCATGTCGGCAACTGGAACATCAACGACTTTTCATCTTTGTCGCTATCCCTGTATAAATCATAAAACATGCCATCAGGACCACTTGGTGAGGAAATGGCAATGATCCTACCATCTGGCCTTGTTGCATCTCCATTCGCCATAAACGTCTTGGTTGAAGGGGCAAGAGCTTTATAAATTTCATACCCAGACTGACCACCAGTGGTGTTTAACATGAAGGCAAGCTCGTCAAACATGATGGTGATAGAACCACGACCACGAAGAGATTCTGAAGACGAGTGACCACAAATCAGGATGATTGTACCGGCGAGTTTAATGGGGTTGTCTGGATCTTCGTTTGTTTCTTTGTCACGATCCGTAAAGAGATGAATTTCATCACCTTTGGTCGAATCCGCATCCAACTTGTCTCTGAAGTAGGGGGCGCGTCTGATACGTGAAATGATTTCGTTAAACAGAACCTTCGCTTGTTTGGTAGAACGGGCAACGTTCAGAATAACGATTTCATTATCCTGCGGGAGATTGTAATATTCTTGAGGACAACCACCGGGAAGTTCTAGAAGTTTGTATGATTCGTATGCAGCGATGATGGAACAAAGGAAGGTTTTACCACTACGTCTGCCAATGACCAAAATCAAATGGTCAAATAATTTATGTTCTGGTTTTTCTCCGCTTTCAATTGGGAGTGCCTTGTCCAGAACATAATGAAGTTCTTTTTCTTTAAGCCATTCTTTTTCTACGTCATCCAGCTTTACATTTTCGTTTCCCCGCGATCCCATATAAAAACATTTAAGAATAATTCTCTGGGCAATACGTAGATGGATGTGTTGGTTGGGAAGGTTTAAATAAATGGGGCTTTCACAGAAAGTGATAATATCAACAATGTTCCGTGACTCTTCAGAAACAGACTCATCAGTATTTGCTTTTCTTTCTTCCTGTTCAATCTGAAGACTTTCTTCTTTCAACTGCTCGATCAGATTGTCGAGATGCTCAGCTGTCTTCGCCATTAATTAACCCCAAAACTTGAATACAGAAATATTTAAACAGATTTTTCCTGTATCCAAATTCAAGAAAAATACGCATATTCCTTGATTTTTTGGGAATTAATTAAATTAAAATTTTAGACTTCGAGGGCACGCCAATCAACTCTTTTCCCACAAACGTTGGAAATGAATTCATCAGCGGTCTTGCAGGGCATCGGAAGTTGACCGCCCATGCCGACTCCTAACACAGCACGACAGCCATTTTGAGGGAGGATAATTGAAATAGTAACAGTCAAACTTTCGCTGTTACTTAAGATATATTCAGCAGTTATGCGAGAAATCTTGTTCTCGGCATTCTCCGTTATGCTGTATATTTCCTGCCACGGAGTAGATGACCTAAGGCGGTTAACATACTGATAGTCAGTATCTTCTTCGCCAAATCTCACATCCAACGGCTTTAATTCAAAACCATCTTCAATCAAACTGTCATGTGCGACCTGAAGTGCCACATGCATCGGGGTTGGTGTGGGAATTTTTACAGGTTTGACGTGATGTTTGCGTTTATTTACAAGCTGAAACGCTTTCACGAGTGAATCGTCGTTTTTTAGGGCAGAAAATCGATCTTCCATACCCTCAATCCAGCGCGGAACGAACGGTAAGGCTTTATCTTCGTCCTTAATGTCAAGCCCTACAAGGTCATAGTGAAACAAACCTTCAATTATGGAACCATATTTGATTTTTGATTTGCCTGTGACCATTGTTTTTCCTTCCTTTTTTTTAACTATTATACGTGGTTTTCTGAGATTTGGAAGAAAAATTTTAAAATTCTTTTGTTAATCAAATCATTGTAAATCAAGAAGATGTGAAAATATTCACATTTTTCCTGAAAATTTATTGAATTTGTTCGTAAGAGACTTGACTTGTTCCCTCGGCCTGTTCTCCAACGTCTTCCATTTTGTTTTTCAATGCTTCCATATTGCTTCTTATTTGATCCATGACGTTATCTATATAATTGACAGTAACCAAGATTTCGGGGAGTCTGGCTTCTTCTGCTGCTGTGGGTTCAATGGTTTGAGTCAAAGCGCGGATGTTATTTTCCAGATTATTCAAAACTTCTTCCGTATTGTTGAATAATTCACCATTCTGATCAATAAATTCATCTACTTCTTCAATTTGATTTTCAGCAAGATTTTTAAGCATTTCCTGTATTTTCTGGTTTACATTCTGAAGAATGTTGGGAGCCATATCTTCACTGATGTTCTGGAGAGAAAATGTCGTGGATTCAGCCAATTCGCCCATATCTACGGTGCCCGGATCCGCATTCGTCAATCCTTGCGGCTGAGCCAGCTTTGTAATTTTGTAGGAATCACTTTCTATTTTTTTCATGATTTTGGCCTTTTCTCTGTATAATAGTCAGAAAAAGGAGATCAATTATGTCAGATTCCGTTTCCAGAGAAGAGTTTGAATGCGTTGTTAATCAGTTGAATTTTGCCCTCACGTTACTCACTAAAAACCACAACAACTTATGTGACACCATCGGGGAAAAAGCATTTGAAGTTGATATCCAAAAAGAACTTCAAGATCGACAAGCTCAAAATTCCCTCAACAGTATTGGAAAAGGCGTCTCCGATATAAAGAAGGAAATCGCAGCAGAAGTTGAAGAAACATCAAAGTCTTAACGATATCCAATCAGCGTATTGATGTTCCCTTTGACAATTTTCAGTTTGTTTTCGCAATTAACACAATAGAAAACGACTGTTCCGCCAATCTCCTGCATAATGACAGGTTTACCGGACGTACTGCACCTCGGACAATACCGGTAAATGTTGTCCTGCTCTTCCAAATCTGTTCTTCTTTTCATTTCCGCACATGGATGAATATTCCTTCAATTATGTTTAATTAAATATTTTTCAATTTTCTCCTCTAAAAATAAATTCCAAAAATTCCTACGTGATTCCTGATTTTTTACGTATAATAGATGGAATATAAAAGATTATTCCGGATGTAAACATATGTCAAAACGTGGCTTCGATATTTCTAAGATGAATCAGAAGATAAACGCAGAATGCCAGAACTGCGGATTCAAAGGTACTTTAGGGGATATTCAGAACCACAATTGCAAAGAAGTAAAGAAAAGCGGCAAAGAAACCGGCAAAAAGAAGAAGAAAAAAGAGAAGAAGCCGCTACTAAATAAAGAGTTGCCTTTCATCCAAAAGTGGCAATTACGCTTTCCGGATGAAAAGCTCCTCAGAAACAACGAAGTTTTGAGAGGACATTGGAGTAAATGGCATAGGTTCAAAAAGAAATGGATAAAACTGCTGAAACCATATGCTGAATTATGGGGCGATCCATCAGAACTCGTAAAAATAAGCTACATACGAGTCTATGGAAAACGCGCAAGAGCCATGGATAGAGAAAATCTTGTCCATTGCTTCAAATGGATCACCGACGCTGTTCGGGATAATGGAATGATTATTGATGACGATCCAAGCCATGCGGATCTTTACCATGATCAAAAGAAAGACGATCACTACGAAATAGTGATTGAAATGGAGCGTATCAAATGAGAATTGGAATTGACTTGGACGGTGTTACCGTCAATTATATTCATTCATTTTCAAAAATAATGCACGAACGTTACGGATGTAAAAGATATTATTCCCACGGCGAATTACAGCACTTTGATTGGAGTAAGTCTTTTCCAACACATCCCGACAAAGGCGAACTGCTCTCAAAAGAACTTTTTGAAACAAAAGATTTCTTTTTCAATATGCCATCAATCCCTACGCCTGAAGAATGGGAAAAGATTAACGCATTCATCGAAAAAAACGAAGTCTTTTTTATCACTCATCGAGATTCGTTTGACGACGAAATCAATAAAGATATTATCGACCAAAGTGTTCGTTGGTTGGCAAAACATGGCGTCAAAGAACCTAATGTCATTCTCATCTGCAACAGCGACGGAAAAACCAAAGGCGATTACGCCAAAGAGTTAAATCTTGACGCCCATATTGACGACGGCATCCAATATCTGAAAGACATCCACAAGAAAAGTCCCAGTACCGTTTTATTTACAATGCCGTGGAATTACTGCAAATGGGCAGAGAACGCTTGGACCGTCAACGGCATTACAGATATGATTTATTTTCTCGAAAACGTTGATCAATGGAAACAGGAACATCAGGATTATCTGAAAGCACATCCATACGTTGAATTCAGAAAGAAACTCGCCAGATTCGTTTTCGATAAAATTGGATATCGATTCTACAACTTCTCCTGTTGGAGTGTTCCTTTTCTCAGAAAAAGAAAACCATATATGACTTATGGATGTTATTACGGTTTCGAACCAGAAAAATGTCATCACGATAAACATGTCCCTCATAAATACTTTCCAAAAGAAAGTAAAAACCTTTGGGAAAAAGAAGTTATCTTTGCCGAAATAATGCCTGAATGGTTTCTGAATTTTATGTATAAAATGTCAGATTGGTTCGGCGTTCTGGCAGAGAAAATCCACCCCTACTGGCATGGTGAATGTGAAAAATGCGGTCCTGATTGTACCTGTGTTCAGTCGATCCTCAGTTCCAAAATGAATTACGAAAAACGCTTTCCAAGCGAAGACGAACTAATCGAAACCAAAGCATTCCTGAAACACAGATTCCCGCTTCTCTACAAGATGTGGGACGATATCCCGTATTCTACACAATTCGAACTTTGCGAGATTTGTGACGATTATGAATGGAAGCGAATTCCAGCGTACACAGACGGAAAGCTAGATGTTGATAGGACAATCGATTACAAGATTTTAGAAGGATATGCTTACTGTTCCGCAGAACTAAATAATGAAGATCGGTCAGAAGAAGAAAAAGAATCGATCAAAAATTATTTGGAACTGTATGAAGAAGCTCTCAAAGAAGCGAAGAAAGACGCTCTTAAAGAAAGTGATTAACTTCATGCACGACAAATATGTTATTGGAATTGATGAAGCAGGTCGAGGTTGTCTGGTCGGAGGTCTCTGGGTGGCTGCTATCGCCACAAAATCACCAGAGTATCTCAAAGCCATCGAAGTCAATGACAGCAAGAAACTGAGCAAAAAGAAAAGAGAAGAACTCTACGAAGCAATTAAAGATAACTGTCTCATTGAGACGATAAGAATCAGTGTCAAAGATATCGACACAAAAAATCTGAACGATCTGGAGATGGATGCGGTCATAAAGATTATCAAAAGATTCGCTGAAAAACTTCAAATAGAAAGAGTCAACATCGATGCGCTTTCAGTGAACTGGTTCAAAGACAAGTATCACATCTTCAACAAAGTCAATGAGGAACATGAAGACTTCCAAGCCGAAGTCGTAACAAAACCAAAAGCAGATGCAATTTTCCCAAGTGTCAGTGCAGCATCCATCGTTGCAAAAGTCCTCAGAGACAAAGAAATGGAAGAAAGCGAAGTACCCGGATCCGGTTATCCGGCTGACAGGGTAACTTACGGATTTATTAAGAAGTATTACAAAGAGAACAAGTGTTTTCCAGACTGTGTCAGACAAAAATGGAAAACCATTAAAAAGATAAAGAACAATGGCGTATAACGATCCCGAAACAATCTCAATCCCCGACATCATCTATGATGCCAAAGCATTTGGCGTTGGAGAGATGATTATGTTCACTTCCGACAGAGTGGACACAGAACAACTCGACCTTGTGATCGAAGAAATAGAAAATAGCATTCGTGCCGAAGGTAAAGATGTAATGACCTACGACACCAGAGACAAGATGGTCTATTACAAGGCAAGACCGGGAGGACTCGGTGCTCTGCAAGACGCGAACTTCGAATATATCAAAAAGTATCGTGCTGCAGGATCTTTCGTGATGCTTCTGGTAGGTCTCACGGAAACCAGAACTCTTTTCGACCTTGCCACCTATCTGCAGGCATTCAGCCGTATCGTATTCCTGCAACCATATAGACCTTTTATCGACAAATTATACCACTATCAGGAAACTTACTTCTACCAGATATGGCCCAAAGAATGAGAGGAAATTCATGCTCCACAAGCTCGACATGCAAACAAAACACATCATTGAAATCAGTCAATCGGAAGCCAAAGCCGTCAATACCAAATTGATCGAGCCAGAGCATCTCCTTATTGCCATATTAAAAGAAGACTGCTCCGCCTCTATGGTTTTGAGAAAATATAAAGTAAATATCTCCAATATCAAACGTGTCATTCGGAAAATGAAGATTTCCAAGACCATTTCGGGGAAAGCCCATCTGAGTGAAAACTGTAAGAAGATCCTCGATCACGCTCTGGAATTAATCGTCAAACATGACCATGAAAACATATCTCCAGAGCATCTTTTGTATTCGTTGGTAGCAACCCAAAATCGAGCACGAACCATCATTAATAAACTGACGAATTACAAAGTCGTTAAAGAACAAATCCAAAAAGTAATCTTTGACAGAGAACAAGGCCCCGAAGAAGGTATTCACCTACCCCATCACGAAGAAGGTGGGTACGAGCATGTTCATTCTCAGCCGCGAACCAACAAACGAACAAAAAGGTCAGCCCTCGAAGCTTTCGGCAAGAACCTCACCGAAATGGCAAAACAGAACAAATTAGATCCTGTCATTGGGCGAACTGAGGAAATGGGACGCCTTATCAATATCCTCACCAGACGTAAAAAGAACAATCCGGTTCTGGTTGGATATGCCGGTGTCGGAAAAACATCCATTGTTGAAGGCATTGCCCATGCCATCGCCAAAGGAAATGTCCCTGAAAAACTCAGAAACAAAAAGATCTATTCTATCGATCTCGGACTCATGGTCGCAGGAACCAAATACCGTGGGCAATTCGAAGAACGAATCAAAGCACTTCTCAAAGAAGTAACTCAAGACAAAGATATCATCATTTTCCTCGATGAAATCCATACCATCGTGGGCGCAGGAAGCGCAGAAGGTTCACTCGATGCCGCCAATATCATGAAACCTGCTCTCGCCAAAGGTGAGATTAAATGCATCGGCGCTACCACCATTAAGGAATACAGGAAATCCATCGAAAAAGACGCCGCCTTGGAAAGACGTTTCCATCCGGTAACGGTTCAGGAAACCTCAATCGAAGAAACTTTCACCATCCTGAAAGAACTTCAGCAGAAATACGAAGAACACCACGGTGTCACCATCGGAAACGAATCCATTTATCTTTGCTGTAAGCTATCCAAGAAATACATCAATGACCGCTATCTCCCCGATAAAGCCATCGATGTTTTGGACGAAGCTGCCGCCTATGTGTCTTTAGGAAAGACGCAAAACGTTTCAACACTGAAAGATAAGATCAAAAGAACGGAAAACAAAAGAGATTCCCTATTGAAAGAAGGAAAGTTCAGGGAATTAAATAAAGTTCATAATGAACTAAAAAGTCTGAACCAAAAGCTCTTCTCAAACGCTATGTCCGAATCCGGTTTTACGGCAATTACTCCCGAAACCGTCAAACTGATCGTCTCTGAAATATCGAAAATCCCGATCACCGACATCAAAGAAGACGAAAAGGCTAATCTTGCCAACATGGAAAAAGACCTTCAGGAAGTTGTTATCAATCAGAATGAAGCCATTGATATCATCTCCAAGGTTGTTAAAAAATCACGTGTCGGAATGTCCGATCCCAAACGTCCTATCGGTTCGTTCATGTTTGTCGGTGCAACTGGCGTTGGTAAAACTCACATAGCCAAACAGCTTGCCAAAATCATGTTTGGTTCAGAAGAGGCTCTCGTTCAAGTCAACATGAGCGAGTACATGGAGAAACATTCAGTCAGCAAAATGATTGGATCTCCTCCCGGTTACGTTGGCTATGAAGATGCCGGTCAGCTTACCGAAATGATCAGACGCCGTCCCTATTCCGTCATTCTTCTGGACGAAATCGAAAAGGCACATCCCGAACTGCTGAATGTCCTGCTTCAAGTGTTTGAAGAAGGTGAACTGACTGACAATATGGGCAGGAAAACCAGCTTCAAAAACAGCATCATCATTATGACTTCCAATGTTGGCGTCAAAGAAATGAACCAGAAATCGGTTGGATTTGGCAAACACAACAATGCCACAGACGCAAAACATAAGGTTCAAGCCGCCATTAAAGATGCCTTCAGACCGGAATTCATTAACAGACTTGACAATATCGTCTTCTTCAACAAACTCTCAAAAGATGATATTTCCAAGATCGTTGAACTGGAAGTAAAACCTCTTATCGAAAAACTCAATGAAATTAACATCAAAGCCATTGTTCACGACAATGCCATCGAGTTTATCGCAAACACGGTAAATCCTGATGAATTTGGCGCAAGACCAGTGAAAAGAGCCATCGCAACATTGTTAGAAGACAAGATAACAGACCTCATCTTGGAAGAAAAAATTCCCGCCAGTTCTACCATCAACATCAAGGTAGTAAAAGGGGAGTTAAGTGTAGTTCCTAAAAGGAAATACACACGCAGGAAAAAAGAAGGAAATTGATATAATTTCTTGAATATAATAGTGTCCAATACGGGGGACGTTCCCCCGTATTTTTTTTACTGCTATTAGGATAGAAGATATGGGTATTTCGGAATGGTTATTGTCGCTTCTTACAGAGAAGGAAATCGACAACAAATCAACTCCATCAAGCATTGTAGATGCAATGTGCAAAGAAGAATCTAAATCTGGCATTTATCATATTGCAAAGACATCATTATCAGCCATAAGTGATAATCATGGGCACGTTATGGCTGGCAATATCAAACAGAAGCTTCTTGAACAGATCGAATTCTCTGAAAGAATAAAAGAGATGCTCTCAATCAAAGAACTGAGAGATCTTAAAGAATATGTGCGGGGTTTGGAATTCGAGGGGACTTAAAATGAAGCCTTCTGACATTAAACATGAAACAAGCCGCCTACTCCTGAGATCCGGAATAGAGAACAAGAACACAGAGAGAATATGCTGTGCTCTTATTGGAATGATGGCTATAGAGATGTTTGATAATGGAATGATAGAAAAGGAAGTAATCGCGAAAATGAAGGAAGTTCGCGACCACTTCCCTAAAATGACTGAAGTATTTATAGATAGTATTAAGTAGCTATTTTACTTTTAACTGATCTTTTATTCCGGCATTGTTCTATCAGCCTGATCATAATATCTACGCTGATATCCAGCCTCCTGACCTTATCTTTCATACTTGGTTTTACTGATTCGACATTGCTCTTTGCGCTTTTGCGTATTGGATTTGTTTCCATTATTGATCCTTTAACCAATCAATCAACAAATCATTTACTTTGTCGATCTTAGCCGACAACTGGTTTAAGATCTTCGTGCTGGATTTGTAACTATTCTCTAAGTTTTCAATTCTGACTTTCATTTCACGAACATCTTTTTCCATTTCCCATACTGGGCAATTGTCCATTGCGCCTTCCAATTTCTCAAGCCCAGTCCGAATTTCGTCAATGTTTTCGTCCAACCTTTTGATATCTCCGCCAGAACGAATATTTTCCTTATCGAACTCATGAACTTCTTTTCTTACTTTCTCCAACGTCTCATATAAGTCGTCAATTTCTACTTTTATTTCATCTCTTATCCGATTACTTTCAACCCGATTTACATCAGGAACAGACAGTTTTTCTTCTTTTTTTCTCGAAATAATCATCTTTACTAACGCCAAAATACCTAATACTACAGTCAGTATGGCGGCAGTCGTGGGCCAATCCATCTGGACCACAACAGGCGTAACCTCTTGTTTTTCCTGTACTACGTTAGCTATCGTCGTTGGTGCAGTTGCCATTTGTCTACCTTTTTGAGCGAAAATTAGAGAGCATAAAGTTATATTAGGGGAAAAACAGTCAATTCCTTGTTTTAGTAATGGAAAAATTTGGCAAAGTTTTTCATTTTTCTTTAATTTTTCGGCTTGACATAAGTATAATAGTCCATAGAATATCCTGCATATTGGCTTATGGCCCACTCCCCGTGAGGCGCAAGTCAATATCATATTCTCCTTTCTGGTGGGTATGGGAGGTGACTCCGCACCCATTGGACTCTGGTTGTGTTGTTGATCATGGTAGGAAAACTTAGAAGCGTTTGGGATGCTTGAGCCAGACATCCGCACACTTCTGAGACAATTACTACCGACCAAGAAAGGAGTGTCAAAATGGCACCTCTATCATTTGTCGCACTGTCTGAATTTTCAAATCTTAACAAAAAGCAGGACAATGAAGTACACCTGATGGCGAAGTTCGTCGCAGGTGAAATCGAGCAGGAAAACCGCAATCCGCTTGCGATATCATCCGTGCTCGACGTATCAGGTTCGATGGGAGGTCCGAAGTTGGACTCCTTGAAAAAGACGATGAAGAAATTGATAAAGAATTTATCAAAACACGACTATCTCGGAATCGTCATTTTCGCCACCAGAGTTCGTGAAGTCATGAAACCTCTCCCTATGGACGCAAAGGGAAAGGAAAAGGCTTACACTGTCATCGAGGCATTGGAAGCCGACGACTGTACAAACATGAGTGGCGGTATACTCAAGGGTTTTGAACAGTTCCAAAAGATGGACCTGCCACCCATTCGCATCAAGCCAGAAAACAGAACGCAAGCCCTCGAAATAGACGAAAAGACCAATGAGGTCGATTATATCCGAAGGCTGCTCCTTTTCACTGACGGCTTAGCGAATGAAGGAATTCGCGCAGACGACCACAAAGGCTTCGAGAAGTTAGTCAAAACCACACCCAAGAACGTTACAATTTCGACATTTGGGTACGGCGACAACTACGACGAAGAACTGCTGAATCTCATTGCAGACAAAGCAAAAGGCGAAGCACATCACATCACAGACGATGAATCGATGTCTTCCTCGTTTGCAAGAGAACTCGGCGGTTTGGTCAGTTGCATCGGGCAGGGTCTGAAAATGGAGTTTGAAATGAATGCTGATAACGAGATTGTAGAAGTCATCAGCGACAATTACGAACACTCTCTGTCTTCAGATAAAAAGCTGTTGACCATCGAAATACCTGATATTTATGCAGGCGAGTCCATGCGCACCGCCATTAAAGTCCGGATCCCTAAACCCGGAAAAGGCGTTGCAGGGGCAGCACGAGAATTCCGCGTAGCCACCGTGTCGGGTGAATGCGTCAACCTTAAGACCATGGAAAAAGAGTCCTTCGAAGAGAAGGTCATGGTCAACTTTGTCACAGCATCGAACGCTGACAAAAAACCGAACAAAGAGGTTGCCGAATACGCAGGAATGCTCAAAACAGCCAAAGCAAGCCGTCAGGCAATGGATTTGGCTGATAAAGGCAATGTCAAAGGAGCAGGAATGGTCCTTGCTGACTGCCTTAAATCTTTCTCCCACGTGGAATCAGACAAACTGAGTGCGTTTAGGGCTGATATGGAAGAGATGCAACAGAATTTCGCATCCCAATCCATGTATCTCAGTAACAGAAAGAGCCTGCGAAATGTAACAAGGGGCCTGTCTAACCAACGAGCTAAGGACACGGCTACCGAAGCGTATTATGGGACTAAAACCCAAAGCGAAATGATCCAATCCTTTTCAGAGGATGAAGACGAAAAGGAATGATGGTCGCCAAACCAGAAAAGGCGGGGGATCATTCCCCCGCCTTTTTTTATTTCTCAACCTAAACAGATTTTCCAGTATCTATTCCAAATCGCAAATGGCGTCCTGCCCAAAAGGACAGATGCCGAATAGACCTGTTCACCATCATAAGGACTCCGAATCTTCCGAATAATCCGGTCTTCCTCAGGTGAAATCTCCTCGCCATAATTGAAAAGATCGTTTCTGGCGAGAGCTTTTTCCTGCCACGGACGCAATTTGCGCTCAAAATAACTTTTCTTCATAATTGATCTCCCATGTCTTGGGGTTTAAGAAAGTACTGCTCTTCAGTCACTTACGACAATTGGGCGGTTTGAACCTCCTTTCTGAAGCCCTGATCCTAATAGGTATATATGCACTTTTTTGAAAATGTACGCAAATTTGGGCATTTTTTTTTTATAATTTCAAAATTTTTACGAATAATAGGTAGATAAAAGGAGATCGATATGGCTAAAACCATAAGAAGAGGCGAAGGCGTCAGTAAAGAATGCAAAATGTGCAAAAGCCTTATCGAATTTGACGCCAATGATCTTGTGGTAAATGATGTCGGGGATGATTATTTCAATTGCCCCGAATGCAAAGCGCCAATCTACACACACATTGACGAACTGCCTAAATGGTGGCACTTTCGTTACAATGAGGGACACTGATGATCAAAATAAATGACATCAAAGATCCTGCCGTCGATCTGTACGATCCAGAGGGAAATAAAGTCGGCACCATCGAAACAATGCTTCAATTCGATGATGTCAGGCTCCAAATCCTCAAACAAGAGGTTTCTGGATACTACGTTATCTGGGAAGGCGAGAAGATAGAAATAAACAAAGACAGTACATTGAACAGATGGCCCAACGGAATGTTCGATGTTACCGAAAAAATGTTAGCTGAAATGATCCATCTAAGAACCCACAAAAGGAAACAAAAATGAAAAAGATTCTGATTTCAGGCGGTCCCGTCCATGCCAATCTGGACGCTGTTAAAATCATCACCAACAAATTCAAAGGCGGTCTGATGCTGAAACTGGCAGAAGAAATGGCTTCACATGGCATCGAAGTCACTTATCTCTGCTCACGACAGTCCAGACTTCCCAAGGATATCAATCATATCCATCATATTACTTTTCATGAGGGATTCGATGATTACCGCCTGAAGGTAAAAACAATGGCACCTGAAATGGATGCCGTCATTCTCGGTGGGGCTGTAGCCAATCTCATCCCCGTCAATCCGTGGACGGGTAAGTTCCCTTCCCACGATTACAAAGCGGGGGACATCATCCCCATCGATTTCACCATCGCTCCCAGAGTGATCGATGAAACAAAGGCAGAGATGCCTGTCTGCTCTCATCTTTTCGGGTTTAAACTGCTTTCCGGTGTCAAACATGAGGAATTGATCGATGCCGCCTATGAAGTTCTGACCGGATCCGGCGCAACCGCTGTCTTTGCAAACGATGCACAGAACATCATGCAAGTGCATGCCGTCACGAAAGAACGGGCAGTCCATACAATGCCCAGAGACGAAATCATGAACTTCGTTCTGGATAGAATGAACGAACAATATTATCGGACACAACCGACTTCAGCAACCGGCGATACAGCTAAAAAAACCAAGAAAGACAAGGAAATGTTAAAGAAAGTCATCGCAAAGAACAAAGACAAATTTGTCAAAGTCGGTGACTATCAGTTTGGATGCGTTGCTATCCGAACTGCACGAGGATCAATCGTTACTACAGGAAGGGGTAAAAAAGAACTGGACGACGTTGTAGAAGTGATCGATGTCGATCACCGTAATCGTGTCGTTTATGCAGATAAAAAGGCAACGCTGAATGCGCCTCTTCTGCATAAAATTTTCACTGATCTGCCTGACACCAATCTGATTCTGCATTTTCACCATCAGGTTGAGGGACTGGAAACGGTACCATATGCGTGTCCGGGTACTTTTGAGGATTCTTATCTCAGAAACATCAAAGGACCGTTCAACATTGAAAATCATGGCTGTTTCCTAACCTTTCCAACACTGGAGTGAAACCATGTCAGATTATCCAAGCTATGAAATTTACAACAAACTGTACGCCAGATACGTCTACAAACGCCCTGTCTCGGAACTCGTAGACATTGCTGGCGATTTGAATAACAACATCGTCATTGACCTTTGTGGCGGACAAGGACGTTTGGCTTGCTATGTGGCTGAAAACTTCAAAGCCGATGTCACTCTTGTCGATCAAAGCATCGATATGCTTCCGAACGAAGACGATTTGCCTTATGGCATCAAACGTGTCAAATCTGACATCGAAAGCTTTATCACAAACTCTGTAGAAAAAACTTTTGATGTTGTTTTCTGCAGGCAGGCAATCAACTACTGGTTCAGAAATCAAGCCATTGAGTGGTTGTCTAAAAGGATGAAAAAAGGCGGCAAGTTCATCTTTAACACTTTCATGTACAAACCGTCAGAAAAACCAATGGTGAAAGAATACGAATACACTTCACCACAAGGAACATGGAACTACGCAGAAACGTCATGGATCATAGGAGAAACAGTACACCACATACAGGTCTGCGAAGGAATGGAGCCGCATCATACGAGTTTCAAATTCCTCGATATGCACAAGACAACGGAAACACTCAAAGGAACTGGATTTGAAGTCAAAATCCATCCTGACAAAAAAACCATCATTTACGAGTGTACAAAAAAATGAAGGAGTGAGAAAATGGAAACTAAAGATATCACCATCGTCAAAAAGACCAATTACACCATCAACTATGAAGTCTTTAAGGATTTCGTCTATTTCGAAATCACCAAAGGCAAAACCAAATGGGATCCTTTCGCAATGCCCATCGCATACTTCAATGAAAAGATTGATCCCAAGAGGAAACAGACTTTCAACAAACTCGTCAACCTGTCGTGGCGGGAAAAATATTTGGCCTACAAAAAGAGCTTCATGGCTGAGTACGTTGCCGGAAGAGCAAATTACACGGAGGAAAACATTTATGATGATCTTCTGAAATGTCTCAAGAAGGGTAAAACTGAGTTCATCTTCAGAAACACCCTTTGTGATGACGGGTTCTTCTACAAGGGGGACAAACCCATCCTGAAGGGCGTAGAGATCAGTTTCTTACCTACGGATTTCAAAGATTTCAGGGAATTCGAAAAGAAACTGAAGAAGAACAAAAAGGTTTCTAATATGAGAATGGTCTCTACTGACCACTGGGAAAGGGAAGGAAGGTCAGAGTCTTGTTATGAAAAACTGCTTTTCACTTATACTCCCAGTCAGGTTGAATTCAACAAATGGGTAGATAAGGAAAAATACTGGACTTGCTACATGGAAATGTATGCAAAGAAAGCCCTGCAGGTAGATAAGTACGAAATCAGAGACTATTGAATAAAAGCCGGTATCGACATCGTTGGTACCGGCTTTTTCTATTGAAAAAAATGACTAATTGTTAAAGAAATAACGACAGCTGAAATCAATCCTACCACAACTACAATGACACGTTGTATCTTGAGTTTGCGTTCTTTACGCTGCCTCTGCTTTTCCCAAAATTCATAGCCCAACTGCTTCGGATCCATCGTCACATCTTTCTAAAAAGGATTTCCCCTCAGTTAATAGAATTATACACTGAGGAGGTCCGCATGTCCAATAAACGTAAAATCGGTGAACTTCTTGTGGAAGAAAAATACATTACACAAGAACAACTCGAAAAAGTATTAAAACGCCAAAGAGAACTAGAAGATCATATGCTCTTTGGAAAAATCTGTATTGATATGGGGTTTCTAACTAAGGAAAAATTACATCTTTTCCTTCAGAAGTGGGAAACGCATATACAAATTGGGGATGTGCTGATTAATAAAATATTGGTAACTGAAGAGCAGATTAAAGAAATAAAAAAGAAAAAAGAGGGAAAAGATTAAAGAACCGGATCTCGTCGCCTTTTAATTAAAGACAAAGGATCTGGACCTTTACGCTTTCTCAGCATTTTCTTCTCCCTCTTTCTTTTCTTCTCTTCCTTTTCTCCCACTTCATCATCTTCACGCGGATAATGTATCAATAAACCAGTACCATCCCGCTCCCTATCTATATACGGGACGCCAGTAGGCATTGTATAAGTCTCTTGAGCTAACTTGTACCAGTTCATCAGTCCGAAATTATATATTGTAATCCAATGTAAGGAATATTCAGATTCCAATTAAGAACATATCCTTCACTATCAGAATATTCTTGATCATCCCCTCCTGCACTAGACTCATCACTTACTTCATGTTCGCCGGGATAATGGAAATTATTCGCCAAATAACTAATAGCTTCTTTTGGGTCTTTTTCTAATTCCTTCATCGCTTCTTCAGCTTCGTCGCCTTGGAGGAAAACAACCTGCTCATAAACATCTGCGACTTTGTCCATTGCGGCATACTTTTCTGTTTTGATGATCTTCATACGTCTTTCCTCCCCTTATTACGAAGATGTCTAAGAATGGGGTGCTGCATATGTTCAATGTTGTTATTTATGAAAAATTTATTAATAAGACGAATTCTTTCGGGATCAGCCAAGCCTTTATTTCTATCCAACATTTGTTCCAACTTACTCGCCACATTCAATGCTTGAGGCGAAAGATCTGTTTCTATAACCTTTTCACTTTTCTCACCAGAGAACCAACCAAGATCTGCAATCCATTGAATCACTTTATCGCGAATTGCACTTGGCAATTCACTAACATCCATCCTAAGAATTTCATTTAATTTACTTTCTCCCATTACAGCTTCTTTTTGAAGCTTGTCCCGCAGAACTGAAGCCTCTTTCACAAACCCTTCCTGCTCCAGACGTGTCAGGATGTATTGTTTCGTTGCAAAAATTTTCATTGGAACTCTCCTGTTATTAGTGCCTATTCCGTTATCTTATAAATTTTAATCCAAATTCCTTTTACAAAATATTCTTTCTTTATTGTCACAACGACATAACGACATAGTGACGTACCAATTTTATGTCATTCTGACTATATTCAAACCACCCAAAATCATCATCTGTTTGTAAATCAATAACTTAACTGTTTGGCATCATCCTTGCATTTAAGTTAAGGCATCGAGAATGAGGCATAAGCCTCTTAGACGCCAAATAAACCCTTTTATAAGGAGCAAAAACCATGCTGGCTCTCAACCCTATTTTCAAAAGAAGCGGCTTATTTCCGTCCCTAGAGCGCGATTTCGACGGTCTCTTCGGATCTTTAGCCTCAAATGACTTTGCGCCGCAAATAAGTTGCAAAAGCGACGAAAAACAACTCACCATCAAAGCCGAAATCCCCGGTATCGATGAAAAGGATGTTGAACTCACAATCCAAGATGACATCCTGACCATCAAGGGCGAAAAGAAAAAAGAGCAGGAAGTCAAGGATGATGACTATTACTTCTCAGAATGCAAATACGGTTCATTCGACCGTTCTATCCGCATCCCAGATGACACCAATATTGACAAGGCAACGGCAACCTTCAAGAACGGTGTCCTCGAAATCACCATGCCGAAAAAAGAGGAAAAAAAACCTAAAAAAATCAACGTGAAAATCAAATAACTACGTATAATAAGTAAGTAGAGCGCTCGAAGCTCAATTGGCTGAGCGGGGAGACTCTAAATCTTCCGGTTGTGGGTTCGAACCCCACCGGGCGCAATTCACTTTTAACCCTTTTTATAGGAGAAGCACCATGAGAACGCCTTTCTGGTAGGTGTTTAATAGCAGACCCCCTCCGGTCGTTGTTTTTCATCCGTCTTTTTAACCCAAACATTTCTTTTACGGAGAAAAACAATGACTATTTCAATCATCGATTTTATTCGTTTCCGCGTTCAGTTTTGCAGTGACAAAATCTTTCAGATCAAAAAAGATGCCCTAGAAAGTCGAACGGCATATCGCTACGGTTACGTCGATAAGAAAACCGGCGAACGTGCCACCGTCCAATCCGACAGTAATGACACGGTGTGGGATCGCTATCCCTACACCACATTCGACTCTCACATCTGCCCAACCCATCCCAAATGGAATGAGTACAAGGGTCTGAAAAGACAGGTCTCATTATGGATTGCCGCCCTCCACGTGGCAAAAGACAATGAGCACACCGAGAAGTATCACAACGTCTCTTTGAAAGACGCCAGACAGCAGTTCAAACACGCCATGGGTCAGTTCAAAGACATGGTTCCCAGTCAAAAGTCTGCCCTTACCAAATGGGTAGAAGAACGTGAAAAGGAGCGCGAAAATGCAAAGAAAAATGTATCTGCTTGTGCTTGATTCTTTGTCACCCGCTCAGCAAATCGTTCAAGCAGCACATGTGACCGCTGAATTTGTCTATCACTTTGATGACAGGGAAGATGTGTCTGACTGGCTTACGAACCATCAAACAATGGTCGTACTGGGCGTTAACGAAAAAGAACTTGGGGATTGGGAATACCGCCTCGACCGCAGGCAAATCCCTTTCCACACGTTCTATGAACCTGACGTGGACAAACACACCGCCTTAGCCGTCGTCGTAGACGGCAATGGCGCTAAAATGTTCCGCAAACTGCCAATGATTCAAGGAGACGACTGATGGAGAAATTCAAGATTTATCTGATCGAAGCAAGCACCGGCTGTACATGCTGTGCGTCAGAGAACCACATGCGGGGTCCGTTTAGGACTGAAGAGGACGCCAAACGGCGCATCGAGTATTACCATAACAGTCCCAGAGAAACGGGATACTGGCCTCTGGCGTCTCAATATGCTCGTCGCGGCAGATATAGCGTTGAGGAATACGAGGTCGAACCGATCAGCGATGACCGATTCATTCTAGGTGAAGAAAAGGTTTTGGATAGCCTGAACTTCATCGATGTAAATGAAGACGGGACCATCAAGCAAGATAGTGACGCAGAATGGTTTGGCAGTGACAATCTTTTCGGTTGGTGAGCACCAATAAAAAAAAGGACGGGCGTAATGCCCGTCCTTTTTGTGTTTGAAATGGATCTTATTTCATGAAGCATCTGATGAAACAAGTAGAACTATCTGAACCGCCACCACCTCCAGCCGGAACAGGCTCCCCTTCACCTCCGCCATTTGCTTTGCGCATTTCTTCCTGATGGTAGGTTTCCAAATCATCAACCAACTGACTGAAATCGCCTTCCTCAAGGAAAATCTGCTCATTCCCATCGGTGACCGTCACACACCCGTCCAAGATCAACATCTGATTATTGATCTCTTGGAGTTCCTGCTGAGAGACTGGGTCAAGTTCGTAGTACTCACCATTCATGAGATCCATCATTTCTTCAGCCTCATCGCCTTCAAAGATCTTTTCGACCCCATCGATGGTCACTTTCATGGCGGCAATACATGCCTCTGTTCCAATAGCATAGGTGACAGAGCCTGCAATCAAAGCCGCGCCACCAGCCCCTATGATCTCGCAACCAATGATAAGGTAAGGATGCCCCGCCTTCGAACACCAGTAGGCACTGACGTAAGAAAAAGTATAAGCGCCGACCGCATAAGAAGCAGCAAATGCTCCGACTTTGCAGGGGATTACTTCAGGCTCACTAGTAGCCAGATCGTAAGCAAAATAGACCTCGCCGCCATGTCTCAAGGCGAAAAAGGCATCGTCCATAGCGATCATGCCTTTTTTCATGAACCACTGAGTCCACTGTTTATGAAATGACGGATTGGCACTTACTTTCGTAACCCTCAGACGATAACTGTGTTTAATCGAAGCCCTTTTAGCATCGTCGAGAGTCATATGCGGCTCCTGCAACTTATCGTAATATTGCAGAAAGTAAGTGTCAAACTGAGAGGCACTTTCAGAAGGATTCAAGTTGTCAATTACCTCAACCCATCCCTTTCCGGTGTGTTCAACAAGGTATCCGGAAGCCGCTACAAGGTTCCCGTTGTTAACCGAATATGTCACCTTCGCTCCAGTCGGACCATGCTGAACCAGACGAACATCATCTGCAGAAGCCATCATGGAATTGATTTTGGATATCTCGATTCTGTTGGATATCTTCTTATGATTTCCATGACTGTCCTGTACAATGCTGTTGTATGCTTTAACATCAAGGTTGTGGATTTCATGAGCACGTGTGTTGGAGGGACGAATATGATCGCTCCGATGCCCTGCATCCAAATGGAGATACTTAAAATCTTGGATATGGTAACGGATGATCGGTTTCGCCTGCTTATCCGTGAAGACCCATTCGAAATAGTACGTGTATTTGATTTCGCCGCCTATCAAAGCCTTACGTCTGGCTAAACGAAATTCAACGGTCGCATGATCGTTATCAAGCGCCTTGTAATACTTTCCGGGGGTCTCGTAGTCCTTTCCCTTGATGGCTTTGAAGTCACTTTCCTGAACGCTATCAAGGTATTGCTGAAGTTCCACGCTCTCCTGTGCGGTTTTCACCGTTTCGAACAACCCATGTTTGGAGGCAAAATCACTCCACAGGAACACAGCAACGTGCGACCACAGGAATTCATCTTCGCTGAGATCCTCGATTACGACATAGTCAAAATGCTCTTCTTCGACCACATCGTCCTCTACCGGTTCAGGAGTATCATCAACAACTTCCTCGTCCTGTGATCCATTGTCAACGAAAACTTCTTCGCTATCATCGTCGTCGTTATCCTCAGGTTCTTCGCCGTCTTCATTCATATCAAAAGAAAACGATCTATACCCTTGGGGAGACCTTCTGTAGCCGTCGTCATCGGCATACGGGGCTGAACTGACAAGATCCCACGCTGAATTGCAATCGACGCCCTGAATCCAGACCCGAAAATCTTCTTCAGAACGCACACGGATGGTCAATTCCAAAGTGTCCCCGTCTTCAGCATCATACAGATACACTTCAGCTAGATAATCATCCAATTCAAACGTATCACCATCTGGATCCCACGCCATATCGCCCGGTTCTAACTCGTAATAATTGTCATAATCGTCGAGATCGCCTCTGATTTCTACTTCATCGGCATCCCCTTCCACCATGCATTTGACATGAAGAAAGTCGCTACCATCCCCGCGATAACGGATTTCTACACGGATATCCACGTACCCATCCGTATAGAATTCCAGTTCATCACGGTCGTCCACATCTTCCCACTCATAGTCCGTCTTTGCGGATCGAACCTCAACACTGACAATCTCAACCCGCGCCAAAACCGTCGTGGTCATGAAAAGCATAACCGTCACTGCTATCAGCCATCGCAACATGGGACTATCCCCCTTTCGGAGACCTTAAAAAAATTGAAAAAAGACACCAAAGCCATCCACGGCTTACTAACTATTATACGTAATTTTCCTCGAATCTCGATAAAAAAATGCTTTTCTACAGTCGATGTCAAGAGAAAAATCATTTTTTTAAAAATACTTTACAACCTATCTTACCATCATAGCAATACTAATAAAAAAGCCCCACCCGAAGGTGAGGCTTGAAAAAATCTTTAAAAAAATCTTGGTTTTCAGAGGGAAAAGCTTATTTTGAAGCCCCTCTAACATCGATCAAAGGCGAGACCATCTGCCCATTGGTGACAATCACTTTGTCCCCAACTCCCGTCTTCCAAAGCATCTTTTGCCATTTAACGAACATATTCCGATTCATTGGACATCTTACGTACTTTTTCCATTTCTTCGGTGGAAATAGATGCATTGTAAGCGGAAAAAATAAAGAATCCAACAATAGCCGCAATGACCACAAGAACAATCCCAATATATACAATTAAACCAAGATCGGGCGGATCGTTCCAAATCGCCTTAAACAGTTTGCGCATTTACTTTCTCCTTCGCTTTTCTTTTTATATATCTGCCTACACGCTTCCAACCTTCATTATCCGATTTAATCAGTAATTTTGGATCTTCGTTGCAAGATTTGCATACAAAAAACCCATACAGCCCTAATGAATACATGTGAGCAGCCTTATTCTCACACAAGCAACGACCACCAAGCGAAACTCCGTCATAAGTCACTCTGAGTTTTACTTTCTTCCCTTGACAATAACAGTGCATATTCAATCTCCAGTTAAATTCTCGACATCATTTCCAGAGGCATCTTTAATCTCTTCACCGTAAACATTCGACAGCATATACGTCCGTTTAATCTCTGTAAACTCTTCGGCATCGATTGTCTTATCAAATTCCATGGCCTCCACCACCAAAGGTTTCAAAGACGGCATTTCTTTGACCATCTGATTCACTTCTTTATATTGCTCTTCTGTAATCGATCTTCTCCCCAAGGTGGCTGAAAACAAAATTCCACCAAAAAAAATAATTAACGTACTTACCAATACTATAGGGAAAATATCCTTCCCACGAAACCAATCCCTAATATATTTGAAAGCATATGATAAGTTTAATGTCATATCAATCGCCGGAAGTTTCTTTTGGAACCTTCCCCTCATAAACAAATGGCAGTCTTGCTTTATTCTTTATCAACTTGAAATGTTTCACCAAAATTGTTCCGTCTTCCTGCACATAATCCACAACCATATACTTCAAATACGGCTGTTTCTCAATCAGTTGATTCAATTCAATGTACTGTTCGTCTGATATCGTCGCAGTGTCATGATAAATTGCGAAAAATAAGACACTGAACATAACAATGATAATAGACGCAATGATAAACGCCTCATGCCTTATGATACGAGATGCCCGTGAAAGCCCTCTATCCTTGACCCATTTAAAGAAATGAGAAATTTTTAAGGTTGGATCTAACATACCTCGATTTTCTCCTTCTTCTTTTTATCTTCTTCCTCTTTTTGGACTTTGCCAGCGGCAATCGCCACAATAAGGATGAAAGGCACTGAAACAGCACCAAAGGCTGCCATATATGCACCATCCTTGGAAATAGCCTCAAACAATCCAAGAACAAGAAATATAAAAGCAGCAAAACACGAAATCAAACAAATCTGCGGTAAAAGAAACTTATGCATCTCTTCTCCTTACATGTGAATGATAATGACCTTGTTTTCCTTCAGCAGTTTGCTGAGATGCTGACGACCACGATCAATGCTCTCTTCTTCCTCTTCGTCTGCAGCGTAAGTGCATCCCCAATTGTCGGCAAGATTCTCAAACCGATGATCATCTTCCGAAAAGACAACTTCCGCTTCATCGTCGAAAATCGCAACCTGATCCGATTCATCAACCACGATGAAAGAGTTGTTGGCGTACAGATTCAGTTCCTCTTCCGGTTCGTTGCTGTTTTCCCATCCATCTGAATAGGCAGTCGCCTGACCCTCTACCTCAATGGTGGCTTCCAGTTCGCCGTTACCATCGACGGAAGCAGCCTTATTCCAAGGGAAAGGACGGCTTTCGAGGTCTTCCAGTTTGCCAAAGATTTCTTCGGCATCTTCTTTGGGCAGAATACGAACGCTCGTATACTCAGTCAAAAACTGTGCTTTCATCTGTTTACTCCTTTTTGGTTACTGGATTTCCTGATTCCAACGCAGGCTCTTGGCTTTGTTCCGAACTTCAGAACACAGGGCGCTGTTATCTTCAACTTCCCGCAGAACCCACAGGACAGACTTCTTCCATGTCTGGAGTTTCTCCAGTTGTTCTTCGGCATCAGTTTTTTCTTTGTTCTGCTCCGACACCAGCTGAGTGTACAGTTCGAAGATGATAGGAATGACTTCCTGCATCGAAACTTGGGTAGGAGCACAGTTCTGCTCTTTCTGCCAATCCTGAATGGCAGTCATCAGATCGTCAGGAGCGTCACTGTACTTTTCGATCAGTTTCTTCAGATTTATTTTCATTTTCAATTTCCTTGGTCGTTTTATTTTCTTCATCGAAATCATATTTGGTTTCGATTTCTTTTTCCAGCCTTTTATCAATTTCTTCCCGCAAGGCTTTCAAAAACTTCACAGTCCAACACCCTTCCAACTGCTCCATCAATTGAACTGCCGCTTTTTCATGCTGTTCGTAATCTTCTTCCGAATACTGCTTCACATCATGCATCCAGACATCTTCCAGATGATCATAACGCTCAAACATATGAATAAGCATTACACTATTCTTGCTTATTCGGATCGGTTCCCGAATTATCTCTTTCTGTATCGACATCTTTCAAACCCCTTATGACCGGTAGTCGTTTGTATTCTTTTCTGATAACTATCATTGTGTTTCTATCAATACCTTTTTTGCAATATCCATACACGTTCTCACAGTATTCAGGACGTTCTTTTAACATCTCAGCAATTTCAAAAATGTATTTATTCTCTAGTCCTGTAATCCCTCTTTTCTGCATAGAATTATGAATCTTCATGAAACTGTTAACGACAGGCTTCATTTCCGGTTGATCTTTGATCAAAACAGCAATTCTGTCGTACTCTTCTTTGCCAATTTCGTGGATGTACGTAAAAAGAGTTACCAGACCCCAAAAAATCAAAAGAACAAAAATCGCCAAGAATGTGAGTGGTAAAATCGCTTCTTTTGCATCATTCATTTATTTTCTCCCAACTTCTTAACTAACTGATCCATCGCCTCTATAATAGGCATGGACTCCCATTTTCTTTTTTCCATGACTGCCAACATCTCACAAGGACCCAAACCGCCACGCTCTGCCAACCGCTGTAATGTCTGACCGCCATGATTCCGTTTTGCCGTCTCTTCATCCAATAATTCCATCGAAACAGAATCCGGATACTTCCAGAGATCAGTCCGTAGTTTCCTTTTGTTAAAATAATCGATAAGAATTGGCATTTCTTTGTACATGTTTTTCACTTATATAATTTCAGTTCTTTGAAAAAAGGATCCCACTCTTTCCGTGGCTTAAACACCATAGCCACTTCCTGATTCCCCAAAGTGGATTCCGTAATAACCCTATGATCCTTTAAAAAAGATGCTCTCAAATACTCTGATTTATCGACTTTGCATACAACCTTCTTGAACGACACTTCCATCCATTCCTGAACGTCCCTGTCATCAAACCATTCAAGATATGCAATCAGAGAGGCATGCGCTACTGCAACAATCGCATTCCCCACCGGAATATCATCTTTAACCAGAATATACATTTTCATCTTCATCCCTTAATAATTTTATTTAATGATTCTTTCGTGTTCTTAATCAAATCCGGTGACACGTTAGTGTAATGGTCCTTGCTGTACCAGTCCGTATCCACCAGAGGCAAAAATACCTCTGCCAATTTAACGGGGTTTTTCTGAAGTTTGTCGTCATCAGGATTGCTGAAATTATAATGATAATCATTGTCGCCATGATGAAAACGAACGAATTTCTTCAAAACATCCGCATCGAATTTGCCGTGATTTTCAGGAATTTCTTCCCCATACAATCCGCCGCCAACACCCGTTACCATGGATTCCATAAAAGAATGGAAAAACATGGAAGCAAATCTTTCATAAATGCTTTCCTCTTTTTCCTCCACCTTTTCACGCGGAACTTCATGAATCCTGTCCGCTTCTTCCGCTTTCTTCGTGGAAACTTTCAGCAGTTCACGGTAACGTTTCTTCTCTTTGACAGGCGGATCATCCGAAGAGAATTCATCATTGAAATGTTCAACGCACATGAAAATACTACCAACACGAACCATGTATCTGTGAACCGAATCACAAATGACACAACTCGCATTAGGAACAACATGAACACTTTTTCTTTCAATGTTCGCCAGTACGTCAATCCATTTCGAAAGTTCGCTCATTTCTCCTCCCAAATCAGTTCATATAAGGATCAGCATCCTCTTCGCCAGTATCCATCTCATGTTCTTCGTATTCGCCAGATGCCATAGCTTTCAGCAGAGTGCAACATTCAAGACAGACAACAAAAGACACCTGTGAGTCGGGCAGCTTTAAGACAATTCTCCTGAACGAAAGAGGCTGAACAGCGGCTTGCAGATCCCCTTCCTGTTCTGGTCCATCCGGTTTCCTGATGATAATACTTTCCGAACCAACCTTACGTTTGCAAATTCTGCAATTAAACGACAGTTCACCTTCTTGCGCATCCTCTTTCGAAAAAGTCGTAAATTCCAATGTCCGCATCACATTCCCCTTATCCAGTAAGAGTTTCAGAGTCATATGTCACTGTTCGCTTGAGAAGACGAAACCCAGTAACATCTATTTTAGTACGCCTGCCAATGCATCCTTCGGGCTGTTCCTTTTCAAAAGCACGCGCCCGCTTCATCATAAATTCAAGCTGTTCATCCGTAGGACGATCATAAAAACTGATACCTACAGACAAATAAGCAGGATATTTATCTTTTTTATCCGGACCTTCACCATCCCGATAATGTTTGCCCATCCCATCATTCCACCAACCGGGAGTCGGTTCAATATGGACTATCGTATCATGCTCTGCGTCAGGATGACGATATGAATTGTTCAAAAGATCATCAAACCACTGAACAGGCTTCAGTTTCACACATTCGTCAGCGTATCCGAGGGTCCATTCATGGAAGTATTCTTCTTTTCTTCCTGTACACCATGCGCAAAGTTCACGCTCGAAATAACCCGCATACTGCTCTGTGTCAATGACGAAAATGTACGTTGAATAACCCATGTTTTCCCTTACGATGCCATTGCGCTGATTGCCGCAAAAATCCATTTCACAACACTCATCACCATGATAATAATGAAAAGCCAAACCGGAATGTGTCCGGATAATGTCAATGCAAATGCTAAAAGACTGACTCTCATAATTTCCTCCTGCCTACTATACGTAAAAAATCCCGAATCTCATAGAAATTCTCAAAATATTCTTAAATCATGCTACCGCCGTCGCTTACTCCGTTTCGCCTTGAATTCACCTTTCCGACCACGGATCCATTTCAGATACTTCGACATATCTGGCTGTTTCAAAAGATCTTCAAACGACATCAAAGCCAGTTCTTTCTCCGTATATAAGGCATGAACCTGACGATGACACGTCTTACACGCAGGAACAGTATCATCATTCTTCCCACCACGGGATTTTGGCTTTATGTGATGCTTACTAGTGGACTTAACATCACGAAAACAAATTCCACATTGCTTTTCCATAGCTTCCTATTATACGTAAAAGTGAGGAAATTAGACAAAAAAAAATCCCCACGATCCGAAAATCGCGGGGAATTTTAATATTTTCTACGTCTTAAATCAGACGTTGCTTTTTTCAATAATGGTCGTGTCGTCCAAATCACTACCCAAATCTTCTCCAAAAACACGACGGTTGTAACCGCGCATCGCTACCGAAATCGCGATCTCATCAATGGCGTCCGCTTCCTTGCGGCAATCCATCTGTTCCAGTTTTACAGCCAAATTAGCCATTTCCCTCAGTACTTCTTTCATCCTACTCAAGCCTCCAATTAAAACATCCACTAAAGTAAACGAACACGTCATCTGCATATTCCGATTTATAACGATTAAACCTCGTTCAGTGTTCATTAATTTTTTTTACTCCATCAAAAAACCCCGCATACAACGCAGGGTTTATGCCTTCTCTGATATATGGTATACATTACATCAGGTGATTCCTGCATGAAATTTGTCAAATAACCTCTCATAGATGTTGTTCCAATCCGCATCAGGATACTTCTCCTTAGACTTCTCGCACAGGAACTTCGCCGCCTCCTCACCTTGTTTTTCGTCCAAATTATAGTCGGGGTAAAGCTTTTTCATTTCCCGCATAATATTTTCATCAAGAGCAATATCATCATAAATCTTCTGTGGTAACTCAAAATCAGGCTTCTCAGACTTCTCAATGTCTTCTACCGTTAGATTGGGTTCCCAATTCTCCAACATTCTTTCTATAATGTCCTGAGTTACACCATGAGTATTCCGCTTTGCCAACTCCTCTGCATCAAATCTCCACGGCGTCTCCGCTTCACGAATCTCGATCTCATAACCATTCTTCTTCGCCATATCCACATATTCTTTGGCTTCCCATGCCCGAACATTCGTATTGTCAATCACAACGGGAGAAATTCCTTTTTCTACTGCGTCCTGTGCCCTCTGACGAGTCCAATCATGGGCTTCCTGCATCTTGTCAGGAATAAACTCGTATTCCCCATCCTGTTCCCAAAAATCATCCGTACTCAATATAACGCCGCCTTCTCCAAGTTCTTTTGCCAACGTGGACTTCCCTGATCCAGAAACACCACGCATAATAATCATCTTTTTCTCTTGGGCGACTTTATACCAATTCATTAACCTACTCCTATCTTAACGTATCCATTCTCAGTAGCCCAATCACAAACCGACTGTAAGCGATCCAAATATGATAAAGCTTGATCGTCCTGCACCAGCATTACATGAACATTGCCGCCAGACATTTCTTTTCTTTCCCTATTCTCTTCCTGTAATTTGTTTTTCAAAGTACTTCTGGCAAGATCTATCTTTTGAGAAATCTGCCATGTGTCAAACGAATGTTGATCAAGATTTAACCCTAATAAATCCTCAAATAAAAAACGCATATTGGCATTACTTAAATGCATCTTAGGAGGATTGTTTATTTCCTGAGAAGGCAATTCAATAATAGGAAATCTTACCACATTAGAATCAAAAATACCACTTTTCTCATAAATAAGATCACCAAATTTAACACCTTTTTCACCTAATATATACTTCAACATAGATACAATCTTCGGTAGTTTGCTCTCTGGCAAACCTACTATATAAAAATTCATCACTCCGCTAGGTTTATCCCAACTGTAACCATCAGGGGCCAAAACTTCCATAGGACGATTTTGCTTCCAATGTTCCATCTCTTCATTTGTCAAAATCTTACTAAGCAAAGTAAAAAAATCATGACTAAGAGCAAAACAAAGATGTAAAATGTTATCCACTTCCTGATCATATGTATGATCTACTACATACACGTCCATTGAGGCAAATTTGCAAGTTTTTGCGACTTTGTACCAATTCATTTTTGGCTTTCATTCAAATGCGGAAATGGAACGGAAGGAACATCCTTCCCCAAAAACTTACATAACTTTTTCCAACCATCTCCTTCTTGTACATCAAAATAAAGCACATCGCGGGAAGAAAAATAAGCCATAATCCCCTGATAATGCCTTATAAATGTTGACCTCCAAGCTTTCTTGTCATAATGAAACATCCCATGAATACGAAAACGATTCTCTAAAATCTGAGCCTTAGTATCTATCCGCATTCCCTTGTTTTTTCGATCAGAAGATGCAGACCAGTCATCTATATCCCTGATCGTTACTATAAACTTTGCATTCGGATAAAGATAATCCAGAAACTTGTAACGACTTGCCACATATAAATCATTACAAAAATCATGTTTTTCAATCTCTTCAAGAGATCGAGGAGCATGAATGGCACTGTAACCAAGAATCTGCATCGCTCTGCATAAACTTGTTGTGCCCGTCCTTCCGATACCAATATCAAAGATCTTACAATCAGGACGTTGTCCTAGTTCCGTCACGTTAATCCGCCTTCAATCATGCCCTTCAAATGATACTCAATGGCATCCCATTCACCATTGCTCTCCGCGCCATATTTGTCCTTCATTGAACCCATGATCATTCGGACTGCAGCACGAGTATGTTTGAAATTGTGGTTGTACTCCGGATATTCCTCATATGCCTGTCCCCATGCCTCAGAATCAACTTCTTTACGGTAAATCCTGAAAGCATCTGCACGGCTGCCAGAATAACCAACCATCTCAATCAAATTCTCTATTTCTTGGTTCGTGAACATCTTAGCCCAATAGATTCTTGATCGCTGTTAAATGTTGACCAATCTGCTGGCACGTTGCCTGATCTGCATTAGATTCACGCATCTCTTCATAAAGATTACGCATCTCTGAAATGCACTGAATCGGAGATGTGAAATATCCAGCCGACTCTGGTACTTCTTCAACAACCAATCCAGCAGGACGCCCTTCAGGAACAATCACCTGATCACCCGGCATGTCTTTGTATTTCGGATCAATCGCTGCTTCTTTGTTTTCCTCTGAAGGAATAGGGCGAACTTTACCATCGCCACCCAACAGATCTTTCAATTCTCCTGCTTGAATCTTGAAATCAGACATTTTGTTTCTCCAATTAAACAAAGGCACCCGGAAACATTCCTTTAATATCTTGATACATTTTGGTATCGGATAAATCTATTTCTTCACTTTCTACCATTGCCTTAAAGATGTTCTTAAAAGCTTGTTTCAATTCTGCTTCACTCACTGCTGGACCGCCCCCGTCGATACTTTCAATAATGGGCGTGGCTTCCGCAATCGCTTCAGAAAGTTTCTGATCATCTATAAGATCTGTCCCACGAATTGTCCCAATATAATTGTATATCAATTCATAAGCATTTAAAATATGCTCCATGCTATCGGGACCCTCCATAGTATCAAGAGACTTCATCAATTTATCTTGCTCCTCCGGACTCAGTCCATATCCTTCACCAGCCCCCGGAACATTTTCCTTAGGGAAGTAAGGAAGAGTTTCTTCTGCTGCTTTTTTGTACCAATTCATGCTGGAACTCCTTTTTCTATTCTCGCCGGTCCTTCTGGAACTTCCGGTTCTGGTTCAGGTTGTGGTTCAGGTTCGGGCTGTAAAGCCTTCTGACGAGCCTGTTCGTACATGCTCCCCAATAACGGGGATAATTGATCCTGATAGAAATCGTTCAATTCCATCTCAAACGTATTCAAATTGTTTGCGATAGCATTTACATTCGTAACGTCATTCAACTCTTCAGACCCTATCTTCTCTGCTCCTGATTTAATCTCTTTGGCTGTACTCGAAACACGTTTACTCGTCATTTCGAATACTTCCAACGATTTCTCAAGTTTATTGGTTGCCTCCTCAAGAGAAGAAACTCTCTCATCTGGAGCATCACGAAACGCTTCTTTTTTTATCGCAAATCTATACCAGTTCATGGCGTCACCTCTCCAACACACATGCCACAGTTGTAATGAACGCCCGGTGCCGCCGTGATCGTCACATTGCTCTCTTCCTGAAACAACATGATAATGTCACTGCCGCCGAACATGAAATAACCGAATTCTTCGCCCTTATTCAAATAGCTTCCAACAACTGCCGTCATGTTGACAGAAGATACTTGAGCCATTCCAATAGGCAGAACAGCCACAAGACCAATAGGGCTATCAAATACGATGAGTCCTCTCGTTTGGGTGAATTCATATCCCGCTCCATCAGGTGCAGTAAACTCACCATCCTTAATCTGCACGTCCAAATACACATTCTGCTGAATGGCACGGCACTCCATTACCGTACCGCGTACCGGTGCCCTAAAACGATGGTAGTCATTAGGACCCAGAAACGCATGCATAAATGTGCCACCCACAAACTTCTCACGATATGGACTTCCTTCCAGCAAATCCAAAATCTTATACTTATGAGTCAGTTTAATGGTTACTTCATTCTCCAAATCAATAGGAAATTTCCTCATGAATGTACTATCGGCGGGGGAAGTAATAATATTGTCTTCAAACATACCAGCAACGGGACGTAATCCGGGTTTAATTTCGCGGGCAAAAAATTGATTAAACGTCAACCAACCAGATGGATTATGCATGTAATCATCTACTCTAAAATCCGGATCCCGTAAAAAAGTATCAATCCCAGATGCCGATGCGGTCGTATTTAAATAACTTCCCCACTGATTTGCAAAATCACGCATCCATGTATTAAAATCTTTATGCTTCTGTAATTCCCTGCCAGAAGGTTGATCCAATAACCAATAAAACTTACACAACATATAAAGAACTTCTTTAGGAACATCCTCACGAGGAGTCCAGTGAACCATCCGTTCAAGATAAACAAAATATCCTTTTTCGCCTTCTAATCCTTCCGGAAAATCTTTGGCACCTTTTAATCCAGCCTTCATCGCTTTGACTTTGGCTTCCGTAATGGAATCCACCAGCATCTGCACCCAACCGTCTTGTTCATGTACTTGTAATAATGCCTGCAGTTCTTGAACAATATCCATTCTTACTCTCCAAGTCGTTGTTTAAGCTGCTTTTTGAGGGTTGTTTTGCTGATATGAAAAGGATTGTCAGTTGATGCTTCTTTTTCTTCGTCCTCAGATTCATCTTCCTCAGACTCTTCTTCCGGTTCTTCGGCTTTAAAGTCCTCAGATTCATCGGACATTTCTTCTACTTCTTTGCGACCTTCTTCAATCGCTTCTTTCTCTTCCGGATCCAATTCATCTAACAACTGTTGAAATTCGCCTTTATGTACCTGTTCTTCGCGGGCGATATCCAATAATACTTTTTTTACTTTTTCGTTGTCAGATCTTTCGGCAACCAGCGTATATAAATGGGTGGCCTCTTCTTCCGCAGCCAGCCCCTGCCGTAATGCCTGAATGAGTTCGACTTCGCTTAAAGGACCATCGTCGTCCATACCGGGAAAAGGATTAATGAATTGTGCCATGATTTTTCCTCATTTTGTGTACCAATACTGAGTTTCGAGTTTATATGGATGATATTCCTCACCTTCAGTCATTACGGCATATGGAATATCGTTTATTTTGTCAACCAATCTCTTCAAATTCGCCATATGATTCTCAATGCCTTTAGGAGATCCTTCAGCCTTTAACACTCTTTTATCCTCAAGTAACACAACACGAATCAATGCGCCTTGATCATAAATAGCGGTCATAAACTTATCGCTCAGACTATCTTCAGTCATATCATAAACATGCCATCCGGCACCAGTTTCCTTCACTTCCTGCGCTACGCTTTCTCGAAGATCCTCCAACGTATCCTTATGGCTTTCGAGCATCGCCACCAAATCAGATGGATAGTCATTAGGATTCTTCTCAATCTCTTCTTTCAAAGCCTCCAGATGATTCCAATAATCCGTTACCAACAACTTGTTCGCAGGAGTTAACCAACCGGCACCCTTCTCCAGAAACTTCTCAAAGTCATCTTTACCGGCTTTTTTATACCAATTCATTCCAACCCAACCCTCGATTCGTCAGTTTCCAAAGATGCCAAGACAGGGACCTCATCAACAATACGAACAGGCCGAACCGAAAGGTGACCTTCATATGGTCTTGTCGCCAGATGCGCCCAATCTTCCTCTTCAAAGATCTCCGCACCCGCCAAATCAGATAAAGTGGGTAAAGTTGCCGATTTATTCTTTTCGTAACCTTTTCCAAGATAGGCAGCGCCATCTTCAAACTCGACGACCCAACCATCTATTTCTGCTTCTGCTTTTTTGTACCAGTTCATATCAATTCTTAGCCTCATAACCAAAAGACATCTCAATATTGATCTTATCGCCAGCATCTTCTGTCTTCACAGAGACCGATTCAAAGTCTAGTTCATATTCAATATATTCGTGAGCATCCGGTGTTGTCCCGTTCATTTCCAAAATACGACTTTTTCGTGAATCACCTAAAAGATCCATATCTTCAGCAACATCAATACGAAGCCACTCCATGATCCCTTCTCTATCCTGTTGTGGAATAAGGTCAGCGGCTGTCATCTGCATCAAAGCCGGATGGTCAAACGGAATCCATGACTTCACCACAACCTCACCCTCGCATACTCCATAATTATAAGAAGGAAGAGGAAAGCCACCAGCGCCAGAAGGATAGTCCCCCGGATCATCCCATGTGTCCATGTAACAGTCTACTGTATTCTTTTCGACAACAGCATTCTGGACAATGGTATCAGCGATTTCCCTAAAAAACTTATCATCACCCATAGCCGCGTTCTTGCGAAGAGCTTTCCGCAGGTCGCTCGAACTCATTTTGAATTCTGAATTATCGGTATTCATTTTGGAAACCTCCCAGATTTTTTCTTTAATGACGAAATAGGAACTCGTCGCTCCAAATTCATATATCCTTTAACCGGATTGTAACTTAAAATTAAACTTCCTTCCTCATGCATCGCTTCATCACCACATAAAGAAGGTTCCGCTTTTACTTCTCCAGTCTTCAAATGTCTCCGCAATAAATATCTAATTACTTCTTCCTCACCCTTCTTCTCTAAAATGACAAAAGCCTTTGCCGCAGAAGGACCCTCCACGTGTGCCAAAGGCTGATACGCACTTTTTTGTTGCTGTGCCATTACTTTGCTGTACCAAGTTCGTCATTTTAACCAAATACCTGTCCCTTAAACGACCTCTGCCGCAGGAACCCTCTCTGTCAGGCTTGCATATCCTTGTGCCGGATTGTAAGCCAAAATATAATTATCTCGTTCGTAGATGAATTCGTCCCCACTGAAAGGTGGCGAACTAAGACTGCCCTCGTCACGATGTACATTCAACATGTAATCAATGACATCTTCCTCACCTTGATTGTCCATGATCTTTTTGACTTCTGCTATCGCCGGTCCATCGACATAGGCAATCTGACGATAACCCATTGAAGCTGTTTTGTTTATGATCGTTGTTAATGATGCTTTTTTGTACCAATTCATCAGACTTCCTTTTCAATCTGGTCAATAACTTTTATTTATTAATTTTCGACCAAAATCCTTTTTTATAATATTTTAAACAAAACAGCATATTTAGGGTCTTCATCCTCTTCCATTATCTGTCCAATAAAGTCTAAACCATACTTATCTAAGCGGTTAGATCTCGGAGAACCATCTGGATTCATCAATAATCTGTATGAATCTGACAACATTTCAGCCGCCAAAAACTCATATCCTTTTTCCCTAAGTTGTTTTAGGAAATCATTTATCATTAAACTTAAATTGCGGCGATATTGTTTTTGAACTGCCAAATTGGAAACATACATCACCTTTCCTTGCTGAATTTTCTTAAAAAATTCTTCTAAAAATTCTTCAAAATTCTCTGCATAAGCAGGATTCATAAACTCAATTTCATAGGGATCAAAATCCTCTAAATTATCCGTCTCTATAAAATCATAACCATAAAG
>Ga0180438_10000302_pt1 | contig 98778 bp, 119 predicted proteins | sample SS_ome_12_FD_132455 | JGI IMG/M metagenome (GOLD analysis project Ga0180438, IMG submission 132455) | Hypersaline lake sediment archaeal communities from the Salton Sea, California, USA - SS_3_D_2 metaG | ecosystem: Environmental > Aquatic > Non-marine Saline and Alkaline > Hypersaline >... | reverse complement strand
CATTGATCCTGATCAAGCGTGTATAGATGGTATGCATAACGCTTGTGGAGGTCAAGCCAGTCAACATATGATTGATAGTTGTTGCCCACGTCCAAATGGTATAGCTGCAGGTATAGCTTGTGGTACCTGTCAAGAAGATTTTTTTTAATGGACAAGGTTAATGGATAATGTTGATGTTTATTAATAATCATCAAGGACTCCATATCTTTCCAGGTGCACATCCGCCTGATAACTTAAGTTAGTCAATAAATCCTGTAGTGCGGCTTGTTTCGCGTCTCGTTTTGATTTTCCCGATCCATGACCAAATAATAAATGTCCGGCATAGACAGTCTTCAATGTCACTGTAAAGCCCCAGTCCTCTTTAGGCCGCGGGATTCGCAAGCGACGTAAAGTATCCATCAAAAATTTCTTACATAGGTTAAATAATTATATAGGTCACCATTTAACCGCATCACCACCATCCCTACCGTAATGATACATACCGTAACACAATCCTGCCATGCCTACAGGAATCGGCCATCTTGGTGGTCTGACAGGTGTTTGTGCCACAAGACCGCCGATAATGGGTCCGGCTATAATGATACCCGTGCCAGACATGGCAAACCCAGCCCCACCAGTAAAAGATACTAAATCTTGATCTCTGGCCCCCTTCTTCATACGCCCCAAGCCATACGCCCATAAAGGAAGGCCGGTCATGATTCCTGCGGTTAGACCTGAAGACACAAAATCTGCCAACCTTTTAGCGGCTATCTGTTGAGCCATATTTTTTATATTATAAAAAGTAGACATTTATTTCCAAACTTTTAAACGAAGTTGTAATCCAGGTTAAGCTAACCCAGAGGCGTCCAATAGGTTGGTCCTTGAGGTTGGGGTGGTGGGACTCGGGGTGTCCGGTCGTCCGGCTGAAAGCAGTCACTTGAGGAGAATTAATGTCTCGTTCCAACAAGAGACGGTCTGCTAGCTCTTCGTAACGTTTCGACTCGGAATCCGGGGTGCTTAAGGTACACTGATTACGAATAGCGTCAGAAAAAACTTCATCGATGACGTTGTCCACTGTCTCGAAAGGATAAGCTGTAGAATAACCAGTATGTGTGATATCCTGACGATTTTTTTATATCTCGATGATACTTGTTTAGGTTGTTTAAAAACTTAATAACAAAATAAAAAATGTCTGTGCCTGCTCAAGTTTCACCTGCTGATGGTGGTTGTTGGTATTGTTTTATGAAAACTTCGGATATGTACTGTTCTTGGGAATACGATACTAATGTACACGGGGAATGTATTAGAGAGGCGATTGTTAAAGATCCAAGAAATCTCGAAGCATTAAATTATGGCTGATGAGCTTGGGATAACGGCAGGTTCACCAGCGGCTTCCGAACACCACGAGTTGGTTTGTGAGGAATAAACTGGTCACAAGTCGAACAAAAGAGGTCATGGTGGCCTTTAAAGGAACCATTTTGCCACAAAATTGCTAGAAGATTATAATCCCGGCGACAAGTTTGGCATTGTTGTGGTTTTTCTCGGATTTCGCCTTGGTGTAGTTCATAAACATCACAGACACGCATCGGAAGCCTTGGACAAGCAAAGAACTTCGGTATCGGCATCGATTTTTTTTTAATGTTGTGAATAAAGAATAAAAAAAATATTTTTGATGTCTGGTTGCGAATACTTAACAATTCCTCCTTATAAAGATGCCCAAGAAATCTGGGCTGCGATGTCTGAATTGGAATAAGCCGCAGTGTTAAGCATCGCAGAAGGGACTTGTACCGATATTTCCCAGTAAAATAAAAAAATGTTCCAAATCCTAAATTTAGGGCGTGATCTAAAATCAAAGTTTTCGACAACTGACCAATGTCGCCGATTGTCGCCGGCGACATTTGGCGACATTTGGCGACACCATCTACACTGACCGGGTAATGACCGATATATCAAAGTAATGCCAACCCGGGAATTTAGAATTTTTAGGGCTTAGAGCCGCCCTAAATCGCTGCCCTAAAATCGAACTTTTCGACAACTGACCAATGTCGCCGATTGTCGCCGGCGACATTTGGCGACATTTGGCGACACCATCTACACTGACCGGGTAATGACCGATATATCAAGGTAATACGAACTTTGAGATTTAGGATTTGTAGGGCTTGGTGCCACCCTAAATCGCTGCCCTAAAATTGAACTTTTCGACAACTGACCAATGTCGCCGATTGTCGCCGGCGACATTTGGCGACATTTGGCGACACTATCTACACTGACCGGGTAATAACCGATATATCTTGGTAATACCAACCCGGCGATTTAGGATTTGTAGGGCTTGGTGCCACCCTAAATCGCTGCCCTAAAATCGAACTTTTCGACAACTGACCAATGTCGCCGATTGTCGCCGGCGACATTTGGCGACATTTGGCGACACCATTTACACTGACCGGGTAATGGCCGACATATTTGACAATGCCAATCAGGCGATATCCAAGGTTTGCTCTTAATCACCTTAACATCAGGAGCACTGTCTAAAGCTACTTGTAAGAGTTCCGTGCTTGATGTAGCCACCGGATAAGTGGTGCACTTACGTACATAACTTAGTGAAACTTTGACATCAAGGGGTTGCGATTGTTGTTTATATTTAAAGAGTTATTTCTTCTGCCTTGAACAACTTTACAAATGTTCGTGCATGTACGCTTGGATGTCTGGCCGCGCAAAGAAATCTTTCATTTCCTTAATGATAGGAGTTATTTTGTTTCTTAAGTAACAAAAAAAAATATGAGTATGCAAATCTTCATCAAGACTTTGACCGGAAAAACAATCACCATAGAGTGTGACGCTGCAGATAATATTGAGACAGTTAAACGCAAGATTCAAGATAAAGAAGGGATCCCTCCAGACCAGCAGAGGCTTATTTTTGCCGGTAAGCAGCTCGAGGATGGGCGCACGCTGGCTGACTACAACATTCAAAAGGAATCTACACTTCATTTAGTGCTGCGCCTCCGCTAGGACAAGTACTTAATGATAATTTGACAGACGTCAAAGTTTAGCTGTGGTAAAATCTGTCGGTGCCAGTATGACGTTATAGTCTGAAGGCGTCTACGTCCCCAGCGAAATTTAGTAATCCGGCGTTGAAAGAAGCAAGTTAGACAAAAGAGACGATCTAATAAATTTTTCTTATTCATAACCATATACATTAATTTACAGTCTTGACAGTATTTCCGTTTGCATCCCTTTTGTACACAGTAATCAGCTTCGAAAATTGAAGCTTGACATCCATCACAATTAATTCGTTGACATCGACAGGATGTACAGTAATGTTGGCTGGTAGCATGTTTGCGACAAAAAGCTGAAGCTGCTGCGGCACCGCAGTATCTACAAGGTTGTCGTTTCCATTGCGCACGGTAACATACTGGTACGGCACATACAGAATCTAGACACTTAGGGTGAACAGAATATTCTAAGTAGGTATAGACAGGATGAGGTAAACTACCTGGTGTCCTATAGATGCATGGTAGGTTGCAAACGTCACAGTCTCCGTGCAAGAACTGAGACATTACTGTTTACACACGCAGGATATTTTTATAATGACAACACCCTCCGAACGGTGACAAAAATACCACCCCCGGTTTCGATATCTACTGAACCTCCGGGTCCTCCAGTTCTTGAAATTTGTAGAGTAACCACATCACCAGGGTTAAAATTACTCACCAGATTCATATCTAGTTGAAACAAGCCCAAAGAACCACCTAGCACAAAGGATTGCTGAGAAAGCCCACAAGGCCCACATGGTGGATTGGTTCCTGAACCATTAATGGCTAAAGCGACAGTATAAGTCACTCCTGCACCTGCCAGATTATCTTCATCATTGAGTCCAACAACTGCATTGATACGATACACTCCTGGAGTATCGATAAGAATTTGATTCCCCGAAGTACTTACTAGGTTGGCTGTTGGAGTTGTAAAGACTATAGGAGTGATATTTCCAAAATCCCGAAAACCAAAAGCAGCTGTAGATCGATCGACTGCTCTTGGAAGACTAATAAAATCAGCAGTCTCTACTGTCTGTCCAGCACTGTTGGTGATAATATTATCAACAACTAAATCACCAGCAATCGTGGCATTACCAGAAATTGTAGCATCACCAGCTACTGCAAGTGCACAAGTACTAATACGTTTTCGGTGTAAAGTTTGACAATCTGGGATTGTAGGCATTTTGTTTATTATTAAAAACATTATTTTCTAACCTCTGACACTTTTTGTGACCTAAATTTAAAAACTTATAAAGTCTGTACTGTTACCTTTCCAAGTACACAAACACACACCCCAAAAGAAGAAAAGATGACAAAGATTTTTTAATAAGGTGCACGACATAAAGGGCAGGAGGTCAGCTGGGCACGACAGTCCACGCAGATCCCAGACCCTTGGCATGCCGGACACGTAACCAGGTCAGCGAATTCTTCAAAGCATACGGCACATTCAATGTCTTGGAGGGCGTCTTCGTTAAGCTTGTTAAGCTTGGCGCGGGTCTTCTTGCGCTCTTGGCGCCGCCGTCGAGACTTGCTTTTCTTTTGAGATCGTTTAACCTTGCGGTCAAGATAAGGCAAAACATCGGCACTTATGCGATTAAGCAGCTGCGGCACAAAGCGCCCGTCCGTAAGCTTGGGCGGGGTAACCACAGGACAGTCCATTGCTTGCTTCTGTAATTGGGAGTACAAAAGCAATATTTCGTGCGCAGCTTGTAAATTATCATTGACATTCTGCTCACTGTTATTCCAACGCTTGATAATAGTAACCATGGCACTCATAATTTGCAGATAGGGGACCACTTCGACATTGTCGGAATCTTTTTTATCCTCTTCAATGCACCTATCTCGAGCTTGAACTATGGCGCCGGTAAAGACGCGGCAGAACTGCTGATGATCTGAGCGCCAATGATTTCGTTGACAGTGAGTAGAGCAATACTGTGAAAAGCCACAGCCGCCACATTGTTTGAGTCTGGCCTTGCTCTCACCACAGAAGCAACATCGCCCGTCCGAAGCCGCCACCAAGAAATTAAATGACAGGCGCATGGGCCTGGGTAGGACTAAGCCGCCAGAAATTGGCTCACCAAGAGAGAAGGAGTTGAAGGCCAGTAACGAATTGCTGTTCAACGTTGGTTGCTTGACTTCCAAAGATAAAATCATCACAGCCTGTGTCTTGGTGTCGTAGTTTTCTAGCAACTTGGCACAAGCTTCGTTCTCCAAGAACATTAAGGGGTCAAGTCGAGAATAACATGTGTGCAGAGTCTGCTTGTACTCGTGGAGCATTGCAGCTTTCAGATGAATAAAAAAGGCTCCGCGACCAGTCTGTACCCTTGCAACTTCACTCAGGTGCTTATAATCCGAGTTCCAAGCGCACGACAAAAGATCGAAGAGGTAACGGGAAAGCATAATTAGATAAGGGTTATTGCGAGGGTGTTGTAAAAATGACGCCAGGCACAGTGGCCACTGTACCTTTAAACTTATTCTCTTTAACCGGGTATAAAACTATATGTCCACCTGGGGTGAGCATATAAAATTATACCCAAAAATGCCAACTTATGCTGCTAAAGGCACAGAGGCCACTGTGCACAGTTCAAAAATTGCAATGGCCTCAACCCCTTACGTCGGTCAGGTGATTCACTTGGGAGATACACAGCATGTTGTGACGGAAGCCAACCTAAATGATGCGGATTGGTTAATGCTATTTCGTGAACAGTACCAAGCTTTTACTGGACGACAATTGCGCAAGCGTAACAAGCCTTCTGTCTCCAAGCAGCCCAAGAAGAAGAAAAAAGTCAAGACCAAACAACGCAAGAAGAAGCAGGTGGCAACTAAATCCAAGGATGAACGTCAGAGGTATTTGAAGTATTGTCGTCAGCTGGACATCGATCAAAAGGCTGAAGCCTCTCTGAAGTCTTACATCAATTATCGACAGACACATGGTCCCCGTTCCTTCTATGTGACTAGCATTTTGACGTATGATTCTCGTCATGTTCCTTTGGACCTGAAACATTTGGACTACTATGGAATGGTGAAGTACGCGAAAAAGCCGAAGCCTGCTGACGAGTTCTTCCAACCTGAGAAGATCCGGGCGTATGATCCTCACACACACCGAGTTCTGGTGAAGTGGGTGGGACATGAAGAGTCGGAGTGGTGTTCAGCTGCGGATTTTGACCCTCGGGATTTGCCCCAACCTCCAAGCATGCAACCGACTGGTCCTGCCAACCGCAAGCCTCCGCAATAGTTGGAAAGTGTTCAATAAATATTTGTTTGGCTCGCATTGCTATATCTTGATGTTCTTTTTGTGTTCCATGTCCACAACGTAAGTTAATGTAGTGTATCCAATCTCTTAATGTACCTTGCATATACAGCTTCGTATAAGAACGTAAAGGTAGAATAAAGCGGGCACACTCTTTGGCAATGCCTCGGTCTAGGGCTTCCTGGTACAGTTTGACGGTGTGTTCACCTAGTTCACTTAATTGGGTGGTCCACCAGTCTTGAATTTCCGCGTCCAAGTCGTCTAAACTATTCTGTCGGTTCTTAGTATCCTGTCGCCGTGCTGGAACTGTAACTAATGAAGGCACGGCAGCGTAACGTTGACTAAACTCTTGAAAATGAAAGGATCGATGCCGCATAATCTGGGCACTGATAGCTCTCGTAGTGTGAATCTCTAGACACATACACGCCATTTCAAAGGGGCTCCAATGTCCTTCTCGAAGACAGTACCGTAGTAATTTTTTGTAGGCCTTACGTCCCTGGTGCTTAAAATTACTAACTCGTGTAATATATGCAATCTGACGCTCAGCGTCAGGGGTAAGCCATATTAATTTCACATCCATATCTTGTTCTTCGTTTTATGCAAAGTAAAAAATATTCTTGATAAATCACAATTTGAACATTAGAGCAATGGATGCAAATTCTAGAACAACACTCGTGGAAAATTGGATTGGTGGTGGGGCCGTCCCAGCCGAAGGGGGGTGTACCGCCATCCTTGCCCTAACCGCAGGCGATATTGTCAATATTCTTTTTAATGAAGTTAGTACCACATCACAAACTTACACCTTTGTCGGTACTCTAGCTCTCACCTTGATTCAATTGGCTTGAGCATCACTGCTTTTTTGCCTAAGTTGTTAACAAGACTTCAGGATTATTCACATGTTCCAATCGATATGTAATGTACGCATTTGGTGTCACATTAGGTAAAGTGCCAGGATTGGTGATAATTACAGTTTGCCGGACCTTGAACATTGAGTGGCTCAAACCCCTTTAAACTTCTTGTAAACTCTGAAGGGTCGTGACTTGCAAAGTGGACAGGTAACAGGCTTGAAACAAGCGCGCACGTACATGTTACAATCTCGGAATTTGCACTTGGTAAAATCGGATACCAGCGTAAATTGCATGGAACGCCAGTACGTTTCGCGCGTCAAGAACATCTGGCCTTCACCCCAAGCCGGCAGGACGCGCCACGGATTGTTGGGGGAAAGGACATCATATACTTGGTAATGTGCAGGATTTGTATTTTCATCAAAGATACTGGATGGTGGAGAATATGAATGTACCAAACGCCAGACAGTTACAGGAAGTACACCAGAGGTAGAAAAAAAGTTTGCCAACCACCGGAAATACGCGTGCCAATTCCGGGAAACGTCTAGACATTCTTGGGTGCGGCGAACATTCTGCATTTTTATGAAAGTCCGAAAGTCCGGTGAACCTTTTTTCACAAATTTTCCACTTTCAAAGATGTTGACCCCACCTTCTTCTGATATTTCCATGGCCTCTGTATCTTCGCTGGGCGTTGAAGGTAACTCTCGCAAGAAAGATATCTTTAAGGCGGGATTGCGTCTGGAGATTGGAGCTGATGCCAAGCATTTTCTCCGAGTCTGCGACGATGACCTGTTGTCTCTCACCGTTCCCAAGTTACCAGACTGTACTACCTCCAGTCAAAAGGCTGCCAAGCTTATGCTGAGGGCTGCCGTGGTGAACTTTTATCGGGCCTTTGATTGTGAGAGGTACCAGAAAGCGTTGGATGAGGTGACGTCCGAAGATTATAAAGGTCCTGATTTGAATGATATTACTCGGTGCGTTTGGTACCGTTTTCGCACTTACCAGAAGGCCTACCTTCGCAAGCGCAAGAAGATGCAGAACTTGGATCGACAAATCCGCCGCAAGTATGAACAACGGTACCGTCACCGTGTGCATCGCATGCGCATCGGACAACTGCACCGCCTGGAACATCGCGTCAAGCGGCAGAATCAGGCCATTGAAAATATTCAGCAAATGGTAAGATACGGAGCTGGTGCTATCCTCTTTGCAATGGGTTACCTGATGTTCCGCGTTCAAGGATGTTAACACACCTCTTGCGTTTATTTAATAATTACATTGTTTTGTGTAAGCTTAACATTTAAAGAGAGATGGATACTAAGGTAGAGAAAAGGGTTGAGAAAAAGAAGCAACTTAAAGAAACAAAAAAATCTAACTGGCCACCGTTACCTTCTTCTGCACCCGCGGCCAAGGATAACCTCCGTAATAGTAAAGCTTACGAAATTTTTGAGCTCACTCAGAAAAATACTACAGAGGCCGAAGCAACATCAGAAGCCCCCACTACCAGCCAAAAGACCCCAGAGCAAACTAAGCCTGTAATTCAAAGTTTTTATGAACAAGCATTGAAACCTATGGTCACAAACATGAAGCATCAGCTGATGCATCTTAAACAAACCGAAACTTCACTGGAAGACTCATTGAGGCAAGTTCGTGACACCCAACGCGTTATTAAAATGATCATAGGTGCCATGCAAAGTAATCCTACTACTTCTGGCATGGTTGCACCCAGTGGTGACGTGCCTAGCAGTGCCAGTTCTATTCAAGAGTCTCTTTATAATGATCCGGTTACACAAACAACAGGGACAACAGCGTTTAGAATGAGGTGTAATTAAGTATCTCCAGCATCGACTGCATCACCATCAATAAAAGGATTCGGTACTCTTTGTTGTTGTTCCTCATCAGCATAAAGGTTATCGTCATCAAGATCATCCCAATTAAAGATAGTTTCTTCTGGAGGTTCTTCCTCTCCTTCACTACTGTCAGAGTCTTCCAATTTTCTTCGCAGTCGCTTTCGTTTTCTGGAACTGGTGGCTGTTGAGGATCGCTTGCGTATGGGGATCTCGGCTTCTTCGGGTTCCTCTTCCTCCTCCTCCACGTCCTCGGGTTCCTCTTCCTCCTCCTCCACGTCCTCGGGTTCCTCTTCCTCCTCCTCCACGTCCTCGGGTTCCTCTTCCTTCTCCTCCACGTCCTCGGGTTCCTCTTCCTCCTCGACGTCCTCGGATTCCTCTTCCTTGTCTTCGGGCGCTGTGTAAAACCGGGGTACGGCTACTTTTTTCATTTCATTTAAGTAGAATGCTTTCACTTTGGGATTGACCTTAATGTTCCGTGGGTTGTAGCCTTTCACCAACAAATGCTCCTTGTTGGTGGCCCGGCTCAAGGCTACGTACATCTGACCATGGGCAAAGGCTCCAGACACATCCACAGTCAGGTAGTCGATGGAAGCTCCCTGTGACGAATGAATAGTGGAAGCCCAGGCTAGCTTGAGTGGCATTGCCGTAACCACGACCGCGGATTTTTTGGTAAATTGGATGTTCCACTGATAGGGACGGACTTTGATCTTGACGTGATTGAATTGAACCCAAGGAAAATAATGATCTCTTTCGTCAAATCCAATCACCACGCCACGAGAACCGTTGGCCACCTTGTACTTAATCCAACGGTTCACAGCCATGGACACCTGAGAGCCCACTTTTAGAACGCAGGTCTTGCCTACGGTCAGGCGCTTGAAGGCTTTTTCACGCAATTTATCCGTGAGTCGACCTTTCTTGGCAGTCACCTGCGCTCGAAAGGTATGTTCACGGCCAGGTAGAGCTCGGGAACGCTGTAAGTTTTGAGCATCAACCTTGGCGCGGTGACAAAACAAAACGGTAGGTTCAATGCCATGCTCATTCTTTTCATGTCCTCCATTCGCACCGTTGGCCAAGTACTTGTTGTCAGAAATGGTGACTTCCCCGCGGCGGATACGGTGCAGTAAAGCTACAAAGTCCGCATCATCCTGTCGGTATACTTTCTCCAGTTCGATACACTGAACATCCAGGGCGTGCCAAACCTTGGTCTCAAAGATAAAATCCCGTGGGTCTGGACGCTTCTTATCCTTAATGGGCGGTAGTTGAAAAAAATCGCCACAAAAGATGACCTGCACCCCACCCATCGGCTCTTTGGACTTGCGGCAAATCTGAGCTTGACCATTTAAATAATCCAAGAGTTCAGGTACAATCATAGAACACTCTTCCAGGATTAGTACATCGGTTTCATTCCAAGCCTTGGCTGCGTCCTTCGAGTACTTGGGTTTTTCATGAATCTTGAAGGGGTTGATGCGGAAGACCGAATATGGGGTACTTCCACCGATAGCCGTTGCCGCAATTCCCGTGCTGGCGGTTACGGTCACGTTCTTGTGCTCTTCGTGTTTCAGGCGACGTATGAGATCTCGGAGACAGAAACTCTTTCCAACGCCAGCTGGCCCAGTTAGAAATAAATTTTCTCCATTGATCGCTGTTTGTATTGCGGCAGACTGTAGAGGATTCATATCCACCCTAAAAAAAAGTGGAAATGTTAAAGGTAAAGATAATGAATGTCAACATTTTGATAATCGTGTTATGTTCTATCCTAGGATTGGGAGCTTTAGTGACCGCAGTAGTCCTTTACTCAAACCAACCTGAAGCCCAGGATGATGTCACTGATTGTAAAGGTACAGGTGCAATTTGTAGTGATGATGAATCATGCTGTACAGGCCTGAGATGTCAAGATGGTCGTTGTTGTACAGAAGGTATATGTTATCAGGACAGTGACTGTTGTGGTGAGAAGCACTGTTTTGAAGGGCAATGTTCTGACTGTGCCTTTATTGGTGACTCATGTGAAAATGACGGTGAATGCTGTAGTGGGCCTTGTCTCGGGGGCGAATGTAAGAGATCTTGTCTAGGGCATGGCGATTGTGAAATTGGACATCAGTGTGTTGGCGGAGTTTGTGAGCCCTGTGGACGTAAAGGTGAGGTTGAACCTTGTTGTCCTGGGTATGCCGCAGAAGAGGGTATTTGCCGGCGGCAATTGAATTTGGGTGATTTTTGTGATAGTGAAGATGATCAATGTAGTGATGGTTTGATCTGCGATGGGAATATTTGTGCATGTTACGACCCTGGTAAAGTGGTAGAAGACCCTAACGATTGTTGTGCACCCGGAGGTTACTGGGATGGTGCCTGTTGTCAGATTGAAGGTTCTTATTGTCAAGATACAGGTGACTGTTGTGGAGATTGGATGACTTGTAATCCGGAGACTGATCGTTGTGAAGATAATTCTGTTCGTTATGGGGATTGGGTGACGATTGAAAATCTAAAAGGATGGTTACTTCAAGTGGAGGAGAGCAGCGTTCAACTTACAGTACATACTGCATGTCGACAGGGTAGCAGTTGTTACTGGCGATTTGTTGACACAAGAAATCCTTGGTCGCGCGATATTGTCAATCCTCTACAACCTCTGTTGATTGTGAACCGTTACCATCCACATACAGCCATTGTGTCAGGAACTGCGCGTGGGAGTTTCAATAACCAACCTTATGCCCAAGTTACCCTTGAGAATGCTGAAGACGAAAACCAATTATTTACTTTACATCGAACTCGTACAGGCTTTACCCTGTCGAACAATGACGTGGTTGAGATTAGAGCCCAGGCACCCGCAGCGGTCAGTGATTCTCGACTCTACACCTTTCCCCGTAGTTTTGATAGTGGTTTGGTAGAGGGGGTTCGCTGGTGTCAATGGGGGTTAATGAAACCTTTTATTGGTAGTAATATTGGTATTAATGTAGAAAGGTTACAGAACAGCAATGGGTGCTCTTATGAAGACACGAGTCGTACAGATTTATCCGGACTAAATCTGGTTTTAAAAAATGATGATAGTGACTTATATTTGTGGAAGATCAGCAAAGTGGATTAGGTGAATAGTTTTAATCAGATTCTGCACGGGCTCGTTTAGCCGCGCCTTGGAGCAGGATAGAAGGCTGGTGAAACGAAGGGCTATCTGGCTGCTTTTCAGACAATGACGACGATGAAGATGTAGAACTATCCCTGGGACGCTTCTTGGTGTCGCTGACAGTGGGTGCGGCTTCCGAACCCCACGAAAAGGCTTCGGTAACCTCGACAGGTTCATCGACGGGATAAAGTACAGCCTCGGTAATATATGCGGTTACACCCCACTGAGTTGGTTTCAGCCACACTTGCTTCGGGCTTACGTTGGCCATACCACCTGTCTGGGGCTTCACTTCATCGGGATGGGCTGCCGTTAGGACCTTGGTTTCCGGGTTCATGCGAAACACTTGAACGGACTTGCGCGGGTTGTTCTCGTACACTACACATTTGCTGCGTAGGCTAGGTTCGTACTTATCCTTGTGTTTCTTGGCTACGCCATACAGAGGGTAATAAATCTGCGACAAAAACTCGCGACTGGGATCATCGAGGTCGGGAAACCAATCCTCGCGATTCTCGTAAGCCACATCGATCATGAACTCATTGAAGCGGCGCCAAAAATCCTTGACCCCGTCCGCATCGGAGGCAAATTGCACGTTCAGACTTCTCTTGGGAACCGTCTTATCGTCACCAAAGACGCTGATGCCAAAAGGAAACTTAACGCACGGTTCTTGTGGTGCTGGTAAATTCAGTTGAATTTTGGGTGCGGCTTCATTGGTTGGGCTGGATTGAATATTAACCATGGGAGAACCAGTTTTCTTGGTCTTGATGACCTTGGGGAAGTGCATCATAGTCTTGAAATCGAAGCGGGACCAGTGGACAGCAGACATCTCTTTTTGCTTTTTGTCTAGAAGAGTTTTGAAAAGTGGAAAGTAAACGCGCGTAAACTGCGTGTTCGTTTTGGAAATGAATATTATATTCCCACAAAACAGAGTAAAAAAATGAAGAGACGGGAATCTATGAGTTTTAGGTTTCTCTTGTATGTAGAACCCACTAACCGTGCGTGCTTGGCAGCGATGAAGATTTGTGCCAACATTAAGGAACCTATTTACATCCTGGATGTGCGCAAGCTAGATCCTGTGCCTGGCTGGCTTAATGGCTACCCAAGCCTCTTGGACAGACAACGCAATTATTTATACCAAGGGACCAAGTGTATTACGTTCTTACAAAAGTTAGAACGCCAGTTACCTGTCAGACCACCAGAACCTCGAATGACACGCTTGCCCTTAAATCCCCAACATATCATTATCCCCATGTTGCCTCTGCCCCAGAGACATCACAATTCTTCCGCCACCATTGTAGAAGAAATTCCTGACGCGCGTCCACCATTGCGTGTAAATCGACCTATTCACAGGCCACCAGAGAAGGCTGTCGAACCCACGGAGCCTGTGGAACCCGCGAAGCTTGCGGAACCCACGGACCCTGTGGAACCCGCGAAGCCTACGGAGCCTGTGGAACCCGCGGAGCCCACGGAGCCTGCGGAGCCTGCGGAGCCCGCCGAGCATGTAGAGCCACCATCAGAGAATGAACTTGTTTCGACAGATCCGGATGTTACAGAGGTTACAGAGGTTACAGAGGTTGCGGTTAAGAGACCCACGCGTCGAAGAGTGGCTACCACGCGACGTTCACGTAAAAAAAAGTCCTAAAAGGATAAAACATGAGTTTACCATGGGAGCGTGCATCCAGACTCGAAAAAAAATTAAATAAGCAGTATTCACCACGTTACGTCATCTCTCAGTATTACCTTATTTACCGAGACTGGTTGTATGAAATCTTGGCGCGGCGATACTTGGACATCCCTGACTTGTGTCTTCGAGTAAATTATGCAATCTTACATGCACTTTATTGTCAATCACCGTTGATGGTGGGCCCTCACCATCGCAAGTTACGGCAGGCTATTCAAAAAGTGTGTGGTCAAGGTTATATTCCTATTAGTCAACTGGAGCCTTACTTGGATCTGGTGCCCCAGGATGTACTACAAGCCTTTGCTCAAACCGTGTTCAAAGGGCCTGCTGCGTTTGAAGCCCGTCAAGTGTATAAGATTACAGAAGCCCAAGTCCGACAAGCCCAGTTTACTTTACCACCGCCTGGTTACGATGTTCTCAGCCGCAAGTGGAACCAACCTAATGATCTGTACATTCATGGAGTACACGTCAAGCTTGTATAACCTTCCCCCCTCTACCCTAAAGCTCTGCAATCGTTGTCCAGTTAAAGAAACGACGAAAGAACCGAGCCAAGTGCATTTCTCCAATCTTACGTCGCAGGCAAAGGTTGTCATTGATACAAAACAGAACTGGCTTGCTAAGTTCGATACGCAAGAGGGCGTAATGGTAGTTTAAGGCATCACTATAGTTGAGATACATACCTCGGTGGCGACCCTGGCCAGCTAGACGGTGTTGAATATTCCAATAAACCAGGAACCCAATCAGATACACGTTGTGGGTTTCTCTAAATCTAGAACTGGATGTTCTCTCTAGGTGCGGTCTTATCACGTCATGATTCCAGACGGCCTCAAAACTACTCTTCAGCATCGCAACAGCTTGATGTGTGGGATAGGGACGCTTGGCACGCTTACCAAACAAGTGATCCAAGAGCCGGTTATTATTAAACCAAGCATAAGCATGTTTGCTCATGTTGGGTACAATCCTGGAGGCTGTGGATCCATGTAAGTAATAACGTGGGCGTCCTTCAGATGTGAAGAAATCATCCGTGGTACAGGCATTCCCCAAGAACATGTCATCATTAAAGTAAATAAAATGTTCGCTTAAGCCAGGAATCCGATGCAAGTGGGCCTCTATGGCCTGAGAGTTGAACGTAGGTAAGTGATCTATAGGTATGATAGTACTGTGCTTAATGACGTAGATAGGTATATTACACTCTTCACTCCGCCGGTGTAACCAGGCTGGACGTTGATCATCATCACAGACAATGTAAATCGCGTGGACCCACGGTGCAAACTTGTAGATGGACCGGATACTATACTTTAGTTCCGAATGGTCACTGTAACGATTGATTCCATTGTCCTTGGGAGCCTTCTTAGTTCCCAGGTACGTTCTGCGTTTTTGACGGTGCGCTAAAGTGTCGGTCACCCAAGTGTACACCACATCGACGACTAAACTCATGTGTGTTTACCTTCCCCTTAGTTTTAATCGTGTCAACTTGAAAAAAGAACATGCCCTTCGATACAGAGTCGAGGATTTCAGCGACAGATGTCAAACTTTTTAATAGTTTATCTCGACGCGAAGATGGAGAGTCTAGCTTGCGAGAATTAGAAAAGCTTATCGGGGCTGAGCTGGGCCCCAGTGGTTCTCCCTTGGGAGATGATCCCGGACCCAGCTCACCCATGGGTTCTTTAGATGCCAGCCCCATGAGTTCTCCGGCAGCTAAAGAACCGGATAGCAAATCCCCAGAGTCACCTTCTTCCGAAGCTAACGCGGATAGCCCACGCAGGTGGCAGGATACCTTTGGTGACACCCAGTATAATCAGGAAGATTTTGCTGACGTAGATGTCGAGGCTGAGAATAAAGACCCTCGTATTCGTCGAGAAAAGCAAGAAATCCTGTTTCAGTTGCTAAAATTATTTCCCGAAGAATCTAAGGGTCAATGGACCATGCAAATGCCTTTGTTTGAACTTAAATATGAGTTAAAACGGCGGGAAGAGTTTCAGATCGAACAAGAACAGATTGTATTTATCAAGGATGTACTTAAGATGATTTTTGTTGGTATAGAGTATGCTAACCGTCGTTTTGGTCCGGTCCTAGAGTTAGATGGTTGGGCAGAGTTTATTACGGCAGATATGAAGAAGTTTGATCGTTGTATCTTAGCCTTATACCGCCGCTACTTTAGGCGTAGTAAGATGGACCCCCTCATGGAGTTTGGATGGTTGTTAATAGGTTCCATGGTAATGTACCACGTGCAATGCAAGTACCTGGGTGGGGCGCCACGACCTTCATCCAACCCTGCTGCCGATGATATTGCTCCACCCCCAGGTGGCGCTCAAAGGTTCTCCTTCCAACAAGCTAAACCCAAGGGTGGCTTTAACCTGAACTCCCTCTTGAACCTGTTTGCCCGAGGTTCAGGCAGTGGATCCTAAAAAAAAGTGTTACATTAAGTAAAAAAAACCCATGTCTACAAACATTCAAGAAGCATGGCAAACGTTAAGTGCGGGTGATTATCAATTCCCTATTTCGGATCCGGTACAGCAGATGCAACAACAGCGGGATATGCAAGTATCCCATCAACCGCAACATCCCCCTGCTTCTGCTTCCGCACCCAAGAAACCCAGTGCCAGCGCTCAAATTATTGGTGCTGTACAAGAGATTGTGGCCGACTCAGAGGCTTACTTACAAAAAAAAATGAACACCATGGAAGCACTAAACAATGACCAGAGTAAATCTACTGAAAAGTGGCTCATTATGATTTTTGTGGGTGTGGTTGTATTATTTATTTTTATGTTAGTGTTGTTTGTCTTGAATTTATTGTTTAATCGAGCTTACATGAAGAACATTGCCACGCTGGCAGATCAGATCAAGGCGAGTGACGTGAATGTCCGACGCTGGGAGAGTGCTTATGATGTCTTGCGGCGTTAGTTGCGGTTTTTTCCACGTTCAAGTTAGCCAAGTAAAACACGAACCACGCAAAAATCAGGGGATCAAAGTGCCATTGACGACTAGCACAGAGACCACCGATACACGCATTAACGGCCACATCATACTCTTCCGGATTTAAAGGGATGACTGGGCACGTAGCAGGCAAGATTATCAAATTGAGATCGTCACGCTGCAGCAATACTTCATCCTGGGCAAAGAACACTGCCTGAAGAGTTTGTTTCATCAAGTGTTTGAGGTCCATATGCTGTGCTTGCTGTCGTTTCTGCAGGATACACAGGCCTAGGGTATCCTTTACTGGGAAGGCTGGCCAGGGATAATTCATCATACAACCTCCATCCACATACATGTGACCGTCAATCTCCACCGCCGGAAAAACAAATGGTATGGCCATGGATGCCATTGTAGCTTGGAGCACCGAGGTATGCGGCGTCCGAGCATGACTAAATAACCGAGTTTGGCACGTATTTAGATTGACGGCACATACCACCAAGTCTGTTCCAGTCCGAGCGTACAGTTCGGCAAACGTCAAATCCAAACATTGAAACTTTTGCGCGATTAAACCTTCCACAATAATCTCCAGATCCCGAGCTTCTTGAAGTGCATGCTTGCTAGAAAAGACTTGCACAGACATATTAATGGTAGAAATAAATTTGTAGTGTTGCATAAAAATGCGTAACATTTCATCCACCGTATAGCCACACGCTAGTAATAAAGCAATTAAGGAGCCAATGGATGTACCAGCTACGCCTTCAAACCTAAAGGGTCGACCCAGTAACTGAGAATACATTTGTAAGTACTTTAGGGCACCCAGCTGTAGAATACCATTGATACCACCGCCTGACAAGGTCAAAAACTTCTTCAAGCTCATGTTTTCTTTTTAGTAATGGACAATCTCGGGCTTGAAGGGACATAACCGAGCCCCAAGTTTTGGAGTTGAGGGCTGGAAGGGCGGTAACGCTCTGATGACAGCCCAATATCATTCCGAAACGCAAATTCATTGATACGAGAATAAGGTTCCGAGAAAGCGGACGTCAACGACGTAAGCGAATCAAAAAATGGTCCAGTAAACGTTGGAGCCTCATGTTTCTGTTCAAACGCGGGTCCCACATCATCATCTCCTAGGTCCATCAACGTGTAGAAACGGGAGTCCATCACAGCCTTGGGTAACGGTTCATAGGTTGGATATTCCGGATCATACTCTTCATTTTGGTACGACGGATTGGCAGGATCATACTCTTCGGCTTGATAGGATGGATTGGTAGGATCATATTCTTCCTTATAAGTGGGACTTGTCGGGCAGTAACTTGGGCTCGCAGGATTGTAGGTCGGGCTTGTGGGGTTATAAGTTGGACTCGCAGGATTGTAGGTCGGGCTTGTGGGGTTATAAATTGGACTCGTAGGCTGGTAGGTCGGGCTTGTGGGGTTATAAGTTGGACTCGCAGGATTGTAGGTTGGGCTTGTGGGGTTATAAATTGGACTCGTAGGATTGTAGGTCGGGCTTGTGGGGTTATAAGTTGGACTCGTCGGGCAGTAACTTGGACTCGCAGGATTGTAGGTTGGGCTCGTAGGCTGGTAGGTCGGGCTTGCGGGGTTATAAGTTGGACTTGTCGGGCAGTAACTTGGACTAGCAGGATTGTAGGTTGGGCTCGTAGGCTGGTAGGCTGGACTGGTTGGCTGGTAGGCTGGACTCGTAGGCTGGTAGGTTGGGCTGTTGCTGCCCCATTGAAATGTTGGACTGTTCAAGGTTGGATTGAGTTTGGCACGTTTACGTGGTGGGGTCTTTGGGCTCGGTGGTCGCAACCTTTTCCTGCGTCTAATAGGACCTTCTTCCCAATCTCGACAAAAATAAGTTCGTGTCAGGCTAATCCGGGGTTTGGCTTGCCGTGGTTTGGGTATAGCCTGGGGATCCAGAAGAATATGAGGTTTACCCGTGCCTACAGGAATGCGTTGTCCCAACATAATATTGTCAGAGACACTATTCAGTGGGTTATGTTCCCCAAACATAGCTCCCTCCAAAATAATATCGGTGGTCCTCTCAAATGTGCACTTGTTCAACGGCCCAATCTTCATCTTGGCCATGCCGTGACGGTTAAGACCATTCAAGAAACCTTGATTGGTCATGGCTTCCACGATAGTCATGATATGTCGATCATTTACGTAACCACCATCGAACGATAGAACCGTCCGGATTTCATGGAACAATAACATGCTGGCAGCCTCGATGCCCAACGTATTGTAGATCTCGTACAAGTCATTGGAATGTGTAGTTTTCCAATCCACCATCGGATTGGCCCAAACATCCCGCAGATTAAGTCCACTGGCATAGATAATATACTCTTGTACTTCTTCCATAGTCTCGGTTTCTGCATTCCACTCTTGCCGGATTTCTTTGTCAAACACCGAACCTGAGAGGCCCTTGATCCCCGATAAGTTTATGGTCTCACTTAAATGTTCCAAGAACAAGTGTGCCATGGTCTTTTCAAACTCGGAGATAAAGTTTTTACCATTCTGGATCTTGGCCTCCAGGTTAGACTTCATGTCTTGCAGGCCACCCATCCGAATTCGCAAGCACCACTCAGGCATGTTAACTTCGGCCACCCTGAGTTCAGTGGCGCACTGTAGGGTATCCAAATAATCCTGAATGATATCCCTAACATTCTCAATAGTCATTTCGCGCTTCAACAATGCCGATTTGTCAAGAACTGCGCGAATAACCCAGGAAGAAGCTTCTGGTAGAGTGCAGGGGAAAGATTGAAGAAATTCGTCCTCTAGTCCATTGGCAGGCACTACATCACTGCTTTCGATAACATCCACTAGCTTACATTCCACTAGGCGCTCTTTCAGGACCTTGACAAAGTTACGATTACCACGTACCACTCGTTTGAGCCGAATAGTAGTACATGGGCCTCGGATATTCTTGCTAGCATCAATCAGTTCCTTGATACGTGGAACACCCAGCGTAACATTCTTTTCTGCAATCCCACACTAAAAACACACAAACACCGGTAAAAAAGAGCAAAACAACAACAAAACAAAAAAAAAGGAACGGACCGAGTGGAAGGTGTTCAGAGTTAGCTGCGTGCAAGGATGGCCCACAGATTCCGCAGCGAGGACTCCCACGGATTCTCCGGGCTGTATAAGGGCTTGATGATAGCGGCGTCTCAGATCTTTGAAAAAATCTCGATTCAGATCGGTATCCTTGACTGCAGAATATCTTAGATGGTATAGGATGCTGGTTCGCAAGTACAGAGTTTGAACACCTTGCATCTCTTCGAGCCAGTGAAGGACCCCTGTAACCTCCTCCCACAACTCTTCCTTGTTGAGCGGACAGGTGCCCGCTGAACATTGCTGTAGCAAGAGCGGTACGTTGACGGGTAAGTAAGCTACATCATTCAAGGTGCGTACAAAGATGCTAAGTTTTGTTTCCAAGCACTGTCGTCTTAAGCGCACCATCATTTTGTATTCTTCAGGCTCTAGCTGAGCTTCCAGAGCGTCCAGAGACATGTTAAGACATTCCAGGCGCACCTTTTCTAAATATTGTGCGTCACAATTATCACCCCCATAAACAAAGTCCACGACGTTCTGTGAAGCATCTCGGACCGTTCCATCATAAGCGATGTTGAAGGTCTCCAGAGCCTTGGTAATCTTGCGCTGAATGTACCCTGTGTCCGCAGTTTTAACCGAAGTATCCACGATCCCTTCACGCCCAGCCATGGTGTGGAAGAACATCTCGGTCGGACTAAGACCTTGCACGTAAGAATGAGAGATAAACCCGCGGCTGTGCACAGAATCTTCATCTGGTCCAAACGCCGCCAGGTTCCGAGCTTCTGGATTAGTTACGTCAAAGACTCGGTGTCCTTCAACGGATTGTTGGCCCACACACGTCATGATCTGGGCAATGTTAATCTTGTTGCCCTTAGAACCAGCGGCAATAATCGCGACCAGCGAGTTCGTCTCCGCGCTGAGGGTACTCTGAGCCATGCCACCGGTCGTATCCAAGAGCTTGCTAAGGATACCGGAGACATGCCTCTCTCTTTTCGCATGTTTGATACCCAGCTTCTTACCCAAGTGATTTACACGGTTAGCGTGATCCACGGTTTGATCGATGGCCAGTTGAATCCGGGCACTGGTATCTTGGTCCAGCATGTAATCATCCATTCCAATACTGAATCCAACCCCTTCCATCCATAGGTTCATCAGTAACTGGCAGTCACTCATAAAGTTTAGCGCAATTTGGTTTCCGTACAACTTGCAGAGAACATGGATCAGACCACCAGAAGAAGATCCTAGGATGGTTTTGGTCATGCGACCTTCGAGTAATTCACCTTTAACGATACGAACTTCCCCACGACGATACGTAATGGGTGGCAACAGGAGAGAGAAGACTTGCTTGCCTGCCCACCGTGGCCGCGGTTTTAAGATTGCTGGCTGTGGCAATTCTGTGATATTGAACAACGGGTATCTTAGGACCATCACCAAGTTCATCAATTCTTCTCTATCCACAAACACGTTGGGCGATGTGATCAAAAATGCGCCCAGTAAAGCATCTTGAACAATACCTATACACCAAAAAAAAAAATCGAATGTCTCTACTTCCAGAGTTAGTATCTATATGTTTAGCGTATGGATTAACATGTAGTGGATGTTATCGCACATGTCAGCTTAATAAAGTCTTTATATGCCAAGAACATGTAGATGAAATTTGGTGTTCTGATTGTGTCCAAACCGAGTATTATTGTAATACATGCTCACAAATCTTACATTGGACATCACCGGAGCTGTGTCCTCTTTGTGAACATGATGGTACAAGTACGCGATGTGATTGTTGTCGGGGTATGATGTGTGATGAATGCTCAGGTTGGCTATGTGATGATTGTATGGATGCAATACATGGCTATGACGATTATTACAGGTAAAGCAGAGATTTACCGAGCACGGGCTTGTTGTTCTGCGCGTTGAGGATTTGTTCCTTAACAGACATCAGCTCTGCGGCTTCGGTACGTCCATCGAGGCTTTGAAGCGCGTGTATATTCATCTCCTTATGTTTCTAAGGCGTTTGCCAAGAAATGGACTATACCTTGAGCCACTCATCAGGGTGTTGTGAGCACCCCTCAGGCCGGTACCCGTATTTCAGATCAGGTATCATCGAAGAATTGGTGAAGTTTCCATTTTTTGCCAGCAATTTTTGTGTGTATAAAGCAAACATGCCAACAGAACCATGCACATGGGGTGAAATCTACATGTTGACGAATACTGTGAACAACAAACGCTACATTGGACAAGCTGGCAAATGAGGAAACTTCATCACCTTCTCAACCGACCTTAGTCTCTGAACCATTATCCTGAAAGACACTCACAACTTGTCAATCGAGGAACTTGGCTGCGGATTACCCAATTCTTTGAGGTTTTTACCATACCCGCGCCGTTACGCACGGTGCCGCACCTCCGTTTCCAGAGGATTGGCGGTACTCAAAGACTCTCAGGGCGTTCCCGCAATTGAGGTACCTCGCCGGCAAAGCCGACTAGCCGATTATATCTCGGACTGAACTTACACCGTTTTACCCTACATGGTATGTTCAGTAACACATGTAGGCGGTCGACTGTTGAGGACAAGATGAGTTTATCCCCGTCAAAGTCACCTAAAAACAACAATAATTAAAAAAAACAACAGCGTTCGAAAAAAACTTACCATTATAGGTGCCGGTACATGCTAGGTTGAGCAGGAAGGTGCGACCCGACCAAATCTTGACGCGGTGAGCCATCAGGGACTTTTTGCGCAGGCTGGGTTGGCGGTTAAACAGGACATAATCACCTTCCTGTAGGTACCTTTCAACCTTCCACCCAATCTGTAACCTAACTTGCGGCCATTTTTTGCAAAACTCCAGTCTGGTGGTTACCCCTTTGTTATCTGTAATACTCTTGGCGCCCATGATATCATCATGACCTGTTTCCACACGCCGGGTTAGCCGGGTGAGGTTATGGCCTTGAACCACTTCGGTTACGGTTAATTTCATGGCCACGAAGAGTGGGACGCCGATCTCATCCACGTCAATGTGACACCCTGGCGAGATGACGGTTCTGGAAGAGAAGTTAACTCTTTTGCCCATGAGGTTACCCCTGACACGACCACCTTTGCCTTTGAAGCGTTGCATGATGCATTTTTCTGGCAACCCCGAGTGCTTTTTGGTAGGCGCCTTGATCCCGTTCCCATCATGGTTCATGTAAGTAGCGACTTCCCACTGCAACTTTTCCAAAAGGGACTTGTCGGCCGAGTTGTCATCCAGCTTATTAGAGAGTTTTAAGATTTCCTGCAACTTGAGCGTAAGATCATCTTGGCCGCGCGTCCTGGAACTTTCCGAGAACATGATGCTGGGCCTCATAATGGGTGGAGGGACCAACAAAGTAGTAATAATAAAGTTACGTGGATGTCCATGGATCCCCAGTTTTTCATAGACGTCATCATCCACGAGATCTAATTGATCCAGGACTAACTGTGGCGTTAGGACAGGTTGGGGTAGGTATTGTTTGCTCTTACCTATCCACTCTCGCTTCAGGACCAAAGAACTCTGAGAGTACTTGGGTAAGTACTTCTTGCAATCACGGTGTTGGCATTGTTTCTTATTCTTTAAGTGTGAAGTAATGGCTAGAAAGCGTTGCTTGGGGTCCTCTGCAAAGCGTTTGTAGATAGCCTCAGTTTGTGGTGATTCTTCAATGCACCTATAACAATGAGGGCAGAGGCAGCGCAAGAGTTTCAGCAGGTAGGAGATGTAGCCTACATGGTAGACCGGAGCCGCAAGTTCCATATGTCCTGGATGCCCGTTACAATTAATCATGTTGTTGTAACAAGTTCCACACATGAGCTTACGATCCGTAGTACCCATCCTGATATCATTAATACTTCCTGCCCGCGGCAAGGACTTCTCATAAAGAGTCGTCTTAGTAACACGACAAACACTCATTTTGCGAATCTGTTCTGCGCTTAATAGCGTTAACTGTACATTTTTAATCTTGGCCAATGGCGTATAGCGTTGACCACCTTGATCATTCCAAAAGTTAGGATCATGGATTGAACGATCAAGAGCCTCCGTAAGACTCATGGTAAAAAAAAAGAAAGTAAGAGAAAATGTGGAAATGTTATAATTTTTTTATTTTATTTGGTTCGGAAGAAAGAAGAGTTTATAAGGCGGTCTTTTGGTCACAGAAGCAATGTTTAGCCACATCCCAGGCTACGTGATGTTGATGATCGAGGGCGGTGCTATCTTTGCGCAATTCCACAATAGCATCAAAATCTTCCCAAGCACCCGCCAATTGTTCTGTAGTCACAGGAGCGGCCAAGCTAATCTTCTTTGCATCCGTGGTTCCAGTGTAGATCTTGACGACTCTGACGCGGTTGCTGTCATCCTTCGCCGCCTTCTCTGCTGCAGCTTTTGTATCGGCTTGAATACGTTTGACTAAGGCTTGGTGGGCTTCCAGTGGTTCTTTTTGCGCGCAGGTTACATCAGTTGGATGTTGGGCGTAAAACTTGGACATTTTAATCAACATCTTGGCCGGCAAGAACAGCATCACACCCCGTCCCACGACAGGTAGATGGGGTTCCAACGTTTTCTCGTCTGCGAAGCACCGTTTGGCGTCAAAGTAAGCCTTGAGCATCTGCTGAATATGTTTAATCTGCAGAGATTCCTCGTAGACGTGGCGATGAAACATTGAGAGAATGTGTGGGAAGACCGCCACCCTTTGGCCATTGACAGGCCACATGGGTAGGATGGCTTGCTTTGTATCAAACCAAAACAACATTTGCATAATACGCAAGACATCTTCGCGATCATCAGGTCCAATATCAAACCCGGAAGAAGATCGCTTCTTTTTCCTCTTCTTGGAAGGGCGTGAGCTCAGACTTGGTGAAGCATACGTAACCACAGGCTCTGGAAAATTCTGCTTGGTAGCCAGTAATCGTTCCACCAACATTTGGTTAGTTTCAACCAGTTTCGCGTTAGAACGAACCAGGCAGTTATTGGTGTGGACCAAGTCATCCAGAGTGCGTTGAATATCTGGCGACGGAGATCTCGACCGAATTCGCTGGTCTTCATCCTCCTCATCTTCTGCTTGTACAGGTGACATCGAGCGAGACCTTGACATCTGTCCTAGCGAAAAAAAAAGTGGAAATTTAACCTTTAGTACTAAACCCCAAAACCTTTATTGTGTTATGCCCTTAAAACGCCTCCGAGGTCGAGGAAGGGTTAAGAAGGTCAAACGAGTGCGTCGAAAGTTTGGTCTACGACGAAAAAAACTGAGTAAACGTTTTTTGTTGCATTTACTAAGTGATGTCACGTTGGCCCAGCGTATGGCTCGGGTACTGAGTGGAAGTGATTTGGAACGTAAGTTTATTCAAGATAACTTAGCAGGTGGTAACACACGGCTAACTCAATTTGTGCGCAGGACTCCAGTGCAAGAACTGGATCTAAATATCTTGTTGCATACAACGGATCATTACATTGTACGCTTGGTGGATTTCTACAGACTACCAGATATTCGAATCCTGTTGCATGTAGCCAAGCGATGGAAAGTGGAATTGGTGCTCAAGAAAGATGATAAGGGTTTCGTATACACGCACAAAATTCGCCGCGGCGGTCATCTGGGAACTACCAAAAACGTCAGGTTACCAGTGATGTTGAATTATTATTACTTGGATCATGAAATTTTAATACCGCTGTTAACCTATGATCCGGCTGGTATTGTGCTACAGTATTATTCTTATTAGCCACATCCAATCCAAGGTTGCATACCGGGAGTAACCAAAGGTTCGCTGAGAGAACTGCGATTAAACCAAGGTTGTTGACCCATCTGGAGAGCAGTGTTGGGAGTAGAGCGCAAGAGGTTGGGCATACCAACTAAACGGGCATTGGATGATCGACTGATGATGCCATAATTCATGCCGCCAGAGCTCATGACGTACCTGGCAGCACCTTCGGGCGTCACGGAGTAACGAGCCCAATCATTCTTATTACCTGGACAACTCGAAGCTGCCTGCGCCACGGCTTGGTTATTCCAAGATTGGGGCATTAAACTATTTAAATTCAATTGCATGGACTGTTGGACTGACTGGTTAGTCAGGTTGTTGTAAGGATCACATGGAGGTGGTTGATAAAACATTTGATTGGCTTGAGGGTACTGAGCATAAGCCTGAGGCAATCCATAGTACGAACAACTCATAGTAGTGTGTATTTTTTATCTTTTAATCTAGAGAATATTTTTTTTCACTCAGTGGACGGATAATTGAAAATTTTTAATTAAGGTATCTGGAAGTATTGACGAATGTCAGAGCGCGCAAATCGCGGCAAGCGTGGAATCTCAGAACCGTTGATACCCAACTTGCGAGCGAGGTCAAATTGTTGAATAAGGCGATAACGCTCGGGTAATTCACGACGTTTAACCCAGTGGTTGTAGTCAGCACAATACTGATAAACGTGGCCCAAAGAGGCGTGGGTGGCATAGGGCAAACCCAAAACGCGCTTGACGTTGCCACAGATCAAACCAAAGATACCAATGTTGTTCTTGATTGTGCATCCTGGAATGTCTTCGGGTTCATCATCGATAATGCGACCAATGACACGCAGTAATTGACGCCGAGACATACCATGAATCCGGACATATTGAGACAGGTTTTCACCCATAGCGTAAAAAGTATCCTTGTTTAACTGTTTGATGAGCTTGTTATCCCCACCATTGCTGGCAGCATTGGCGTTGCGGAGAGCCAAGTATCGAGTAGGCATAGAGCTGCTGTCATCTTGTTGCATAATGTCAGCCTCCAGATCAAGTGCTGCGTCGTAAGCATTAGCCAAGCTTAGGGCGTACCTTTTACGCTTGTTCTGCCGTTGTTGGAGCAACTTGACATCCATGTCTGGCGTAACTCCCAGGATGTCAAGCTTGGCACGCATATCCTGCGCCGCGGCTTCCTTGGCTTCCAAGATTGCCTGATTGCGCGCATGGATATCTTCGGCATTGGATAGTTGCTGGTGTAACTTCTTAATCTCCAGCTTTTTCTTGTTGTCGTAGTGCACAGAAGCCCTCATCATATCGGCATAGTCGGCTTGCTTGGACTCCAACTCTTTGGTCAAGCGCTCAATTGTTGCCTCACCGTCAGCGATCTGGGCGCGAGCCTGCTTCTGCGTCTCCTCCGCATCTTTGAGACGAGCTTGTAGGGTTGTGGTCTCCGCCTGGAATTGAGCCGCAGCTGCATGGGCCTGGGCCAGTTCCGCATCATGCTCGTCACGAGGTACCATGGTATGCGTCAACATGGACTTGGTATCATGGACTTCATCCACGCGCTGGACGACATCTTGAATCAGGGTCGGGTCACCAACAATGTATCGGTAAACCCAATCAAGGATTATCACCGCAAGCTCAGGACTGGCCCAGGTAGCAAAATGTAAACATAATCTGGGGTGAATCCAAGTTGGTTTTCTGGTGACATCACCAATCTCTTTGACCTAACAGCAAATAATAACATGCGAGAATTCTCGCATGTGAGAAATAACGTTTGTATTATTAGATATTACACATGCGAGAATTCTCGCATGTTGAAAATAAAATTTATATCATTGGATATTACACACGCGAGAATTCTGTACAGAAAAATGAAAAATTTACCTCATCTTCAGTCACGTGCAAGTGGTTACACAATGCTCGAATGTAAGCGCGTGTTGATTTATTTTGGAAATAATCACGGACTCTCTTTCGGGGGTTAACTTTTGAAAGATATGTAGCGTGAATAAATCCATCTGTTGCGCGTTGCTTAATCTCGTGTCCATTGAAGACGCGAGTCAGGAATTGACCAAAGGCTTGGTTGTTTGCGGCTCCGGAGGTTGTCAACATTGTCAAATTTGAAAAGTGGCGGGAATTTATGGTATAATAGTAAGGGTACAAATCCAACCTGTTGGAATTCCAGCGGGTTGAAATATAGGCGTTGTAAAACAAAGGTTTCAAGGATGGTGGAGGCCTTTAAGTATGATAATGATAATGTCTGGCATTATAAAGTACATATTTGGGGTCAAGGTAGGTGGAACCATATATTTTATGCTAGAAGACACAAGTTTGTGTGGTGGGACAATAAGTCAAGCTCAGAGGAAGATTTTACTTTAAGTAATTATCAGATGTTACTGCCTTACATAGATCAGTTTCCGTTACGAGACAGAGCGACTATTGAACATCATACTTGGGCTCCGAATAATAGGACAAGGGAAACTAAAAATTTAAAGAAGTTGGGTAACCTCATGGTGAGAGCCCGTTCAGAACAAACAAAAATCCAAACAGCGGCTAAGCTCGAAGATTTTATATTGTACTATGTCCAGCGCGGCGTGAATGTACGGTCACTGATTCAGGATTTGTGGAAACGTAAACCCAGAATCGAAGTAGCCCTAAAGCTCTTAGAGCTACAGCATCTATATTGTGACACCGAGGATGAAAAATTAACGGAAACTCTCAAGGTTATATTATATGTGCCACCACCCAAGTGGCCCAAGTTTAACAAAGAGCTACGGCGAGCTTTGTATTTGAAACTACTCCGATGGGTTACAGCAACTAAAAAAGCTAGCACACAGGAATGGAGGGTTTTTCGTGAATTATTTCCATACACTGCAACACAACCTTTCCCTCGGGGTTTCTATGGGATGCCCGGCTTAAGTAAATTGATCAAAAAGTTGGATTTCACAAGATACCAACAATTACCGAAGTGGGCCTTGGAGATGTTAAGTGTGCCTCAGTTACGTCGTGTTATACAATATCAAGCATGTCGAATAGAGGGTCCCAAGATATTGGCGGCCCTAGAGAGATCGTGTCTGGGTCGGATGATGACCATCTGGACCTTAAAACTTATTGTTCTTTATGCGTGTCCTCGCTGGCGGAAATTAATCAAAAACTGACTGACAACTCTCATCACACAGACCATGAAATTTAATTTACGATCTACCGGGAACCGTAAAAGACATAGGACGCGCGGATGCGGCCTCGGCGACGCTCTTGGTTAAGGCACGTTGCTCCGCCAGATCCGCCTTCAGGTCAGAGATAGTGCGCTCGAGGACGCGAATTTCGCCAGCCTTTTGATCCAGCTGGGCCTTAAGCTCTGCCACGGCCGCCTTGTGCTTTAGCTCTTGGGTTTGTTGAGTTTGGTGAAGCTTCATTTGATGCTGCTTGTTGAGTTCCGAGGTCAGCTTTTGAAGTGCTTGTTGATGTTCAGTCTTCAGGGTCGTTAATTGAGAGCGCAGATCTTGGAGCTCCACAGTAGTGACGGGTTCCTCCTTGCGCTCCAATAATATTTTACGTGCTTGTTCATATCCATGGGCCTTGAGTTCTTGATCCATGGAAATCTTGAGATCTTTCTTTTTCTGTTCAAACTCTGTCTCGATGGCATCCCTCTCCCTCTTCTTGCTGTTGATTTGCAATTCAATATCGGTGAGGGTTTCGGTAATCAAACTTTGACAACCTTCCACGGCTTTCCCAAAGTTCTCTTGAGCCTTGGTCAAAGCATCAATCTTCTTAGATAACAAGATCGAGGAATCAGAAGACTTCTTGGCTGTGCTGCTGGGCATCCTTGGTTTTTTTGGTTGTTGGTTGTGGAAAAAGTATAAAGTTGAAATGTAAACGCAGAAGCCGCAAAAAAGTGGAAAAAAATAAAAACCTTGACAAAAAAGACAAAAACCGAAAAGCAATATGCCACATCGACGTAGAACCACAGCTCCGTTAGGAAACACTGCTTGTAACCCTCCATACTATGCTTGTCCACCACGAAAGTATGGGGTTAGCGTACCGTTAGCTTACGTAGTGCCGCAGGATACTTCTTACGAAGTTCCAATTTTACCAACGCCCAATCTTAATGATCCTCTGGGTATGCGGTACTGGACTGGACGACCATCATATCTTAATTTTATTGGCAATTACCCACAACATCCTTTACATTATATGGCTTACCGCAACCTGCAACAGTATTGATGGCCAAAAAAAAAGTTTGTATATAAAAACAACAAACAATGGTCAAGAAAGGCGGACATAAGAGAGGGGGACATGGTGGCCACCGGGGTCATCACCGAGGCCATCGAAGACATGGAGGCTATCATAGAGGGTATCATCGCCGAAGTTATCCGGGCCGGCTCCTGGGTTGGGGTGGGTTCGGGGGTTACGGGTACGGACGATATGGTGGCTATATGAGTCCTTTGTATGGCTACAGTTATGTGTCTCCAACTTTAGCTTATCCAGCGTACCGACCACAATTTATTTCGGCTGATTACGATTGTGACCCTTTTAACCTTTACTGTGGGCGTTCTACAGTGACCGGTCAGAGAGACTGCGTTTGCACAGGTGAATATTGGTGAAACGTTCCAAAAAAATAAATAAAAAAAATACTCAAAGGAAAAAAAAGGATGGAGCCAGATTCTAAATTTGCTTTAATTATTATGGTGGTCTTGAGTGTTCTTATCGTGCTTTCGCGAGTTATACCTAGCCGCAACATGCAGAACAAGATGGACTTTCATAATTACGACCGAATCATGAAGAATGTTCAGAATTTACACACTGCGGCCAAGCAAGACACCAACATCCTCATGGCCTTGCTTCACATCAATACCGCTCTTAGTAAGCTAGACACTATTGAGAGTCTTAGTTCCGCGCAGGAGATTACACGCAATTGCAAAATGGATTTTATGGCCTTGAAGGCTTTAATTGAAGAATATCACGAGAAAGTCTTGCGTGGTTTTGAGTCTGAGGCGCCACGCATAGCCTTGCCACGTACACAAGTCTACGACATCAACGCTGTTCTTTAAGTTTCACAATCGCGCGCGTGGGAATCCGTAACGTCGCCAAATAAATGCAAATAACCAATCCCGAAGATATAAGCGACACTCCTTTTCACTTTTTCTTTGTTTGTGTAAATAAACCATGAACACTACAGAAGTTCTCTTGTTGTTGATTTTGTTGTGCTTGTTAGGCTTAACAATTGGCTTAATAACTGGAATTTCTATGATTACCCAACGGTTACGTAAAATGGGCCACAAGGTGGGGAAACTAGGAGAGGGTGCCCTATCGGCTGTAACTGGTGTGGTTCAAGATATTTTTGACGATGAACTACAAAGGCGTGGGCGCTTAGAGGCATAAGATTGATACTGTGCTTCTTGGACAATGGCCGCATCATAAAAACCATTACTCATGGCAAACTCTCGCATGTGGCGTACACTGGAAGCTTGGTTACACAGCGCGCATATAGGACGTAAGTTTTGTACATTGAGCGCCCCTCCTTTGTGTTCGGCAATGACATGGCCATAATGACAATCAAAGACATCAATAATCTTGCGATTGCACGCATAACAGGGCCCTTCAAAATTACGACCCATGTACTGAACCCAGACACTCTTTTTTAATCGCTTGTTGATGTAAGCTTTCCTACGTTTGTTCTTTTTTGGAGGGCTCTTGGGCCGCGGACGTTTTACTTGTCCCAAGAACTCGGCGGCAGATCTAGTTTTTGGGTGTGGCTCAGAGGGCCGGTGAAAAATACTGCTAACGTATTGCCACATGCTTGTTTACTTAATGGGGCCTGATTTAAGTTACTTGGAGTCGAAAGTACCGCGGTTCAGGGCTTACATAGAAAGGATCAACACTGGGATCCAGATAAACGTTACTAGCGGAATTATAAATGGCTACCAGGCTCCCATCAAAGATGTATTGACCTGCCTTAGGTTCTATTTGCCAGCGCCGTTCAGAATCCGCACCTATGGCAGATCGATATACTTCACCTGTGGCTACATTGTATCTGATGTAGTACCGATATCCACTATTTATGTTAACGAACAAGCGCACGTCAATATTATGGGCTTTCCCATCTATCATGACCACTCCGGTTTCGTCTTCGTTTAAAGAGTATAATAGGCTTATGGGCGTTGACAACCCCGAGTCTGACGGAACCCAAGTCAATGTGCCATTGCTGGAGACATACATAATTTCCGAATCATCTTCAGAGGTTAAGTAAACTTGGGAACCGTACTTGAGTGGTTCCTTACAGACTTGCAGGTCTCCGTGGCAAGACCCACCGTCACAACAATCTGTGTCTCTGGTGCAGGGTCCGTCCAGAGTATTGCAACATTTGTTACCTTCACATGCTAAGTTACCACAACACTCCTTACTTTCTTCACAGGGTAGACCTGCCTCATAACAACAGATATTATCGGGACCACAAGTCGATGGTTCCATACAGCCTTGCTGCTCTGAACACCGACTACCCAGGGGAACCCAACATTGTCCAACATGACAGGTCATATCTGGACAACAATCTTGGGGGATGCTACAGGGACTTCCTGACATAAACGCACAAGGTGTACAGACCCCATCTAAACAGCGCAAACCTTTAGCACAATTTTCCTGATTACAAGGATCACCCTCCGGTAAACCATTAACGCATGTTCCGGCTGCCGAGCAGATCAAGTCATTACAACAATCATCAGGATGCTGGCACCCGGAACCACCTTCATCTAAACACTCAAGGCAGGTACCATCAAAACATTTTAGACCGGGGCAACATGGGCGCAGATCGGAACACCCGGAATTAGTCTCACTCAAACAAGCTACACAGGTTCCTTCATCGGAACACAGAATCCCTTCTTGACAACAACTGGCATCTTCTGTGCAAGGATCTGTCGCACAGGGTAAACAATCCGGACCGTACGTGTCGGGTGGACATTCTGGGTCAGGGTCGGGGTCAGGGTCGGGGTCAGGTTTGGTGGTAAAGTATACAACTAAGGCCGCCACCCCCGTTGCTGCCGCGAGACCCAAAGTTACATAAAGAACAATTAGTAAAGTACTTGTAGCCATTTTTTTTTATTCATGTAAATGTTTAAAATAAGGTGACACAATGGCTTGACATATAACACATTGTTGGTAAGGTCCAAGAGATACCACTTCTTCTCGTGAGCCGGATAAGCGCATGGTCCGAGACCAGTAGTCTTGCAATGTAGCTGAACAACTAAGAATATCTTGCTGACGGTTGAAACGATGTTGAAACCAGGACGAATTGTACAGTTCTAAGGTCGCCTTCGCATCCGCCGAGGCCCGATGGGCATTAGGGAAATCACGCCCCAAAGCCAGACGGTATACAATACCCAACTTTCGTTTCTTGAGCCCCTTGTCGCGTTTCAGTACCACCAAAGTGTCGATAGCGCCTTGAAACTGTAACATTTCCGAGATGCCCAAGCGAATCAACATATGCCAAATAAAGGCGAGATCAAACTTGTGAAAGTTATGTCCAACCAGAATAATGTGATCTGCTTCCCGCGTCCTGAGCCATTGTAAAAAGCGCAGGGCCGCTACCAGAGGTGTAAAGCCTTGCTGGGCTAACATCTGATCGGTGATATGTGTTAAGTTCACAATCTTGTTAGACAACTTGTGTGGACATTGCACCAGGACCGAGAATTCAGAACCATCATCCGCCGCAGCGCCAATTTCAATAATATGATTCTTGCGGTAAGAGAAGCCGGTGGTCTCTAAGTCCACTCCAATGTACATGACTCTAGCGTTTTCTTCCCCGACGTCTTCGCCTCTTCTTCTTCTTTTTTCGGGGCCCTTGTTTGGTGTCTTCTTTTGTCTTTTCGGTGGTGGTAGGTGGTGTGGGTGCATCGGCGTCTTCTTGCAATTGAGCCGTAAAATATTTGGCGTCTGCTTGATAAACCGAATTACCTGGTTGTGCCCGGAGACAAAGCTTCCAGTGGTCGTAGCCTCCCTTGTAATCTCCAAGCTTCACACAGGCTACATACATCAAGTTGTGAGGTAAGATCCCATAGTTAGCACCGTTCTCATAGAGTGAAATGTTCTGTGGTGTTACTAGCATCGCTGCCATATACCCTCTTAATAAAGCCCATTGACCCTTAGCCTGGGCAATATATCCTAAGCGCAACCAAGGTTCTCTACGACTAGCATCATATTCTACAGCCTTAATATAGCAAGATTTCGCATCTTCTAATTTTTTTAGGTGGACGTAGCACATGCCACAGTACACTGCGGCTTGACTCATTTCTGGATACCAACCCTGGGTAGTGCTTAGACCCTTCTCAAACACTTTGATGGCTGCAGCCCAGCACTTATTGTAGTATAGACGACGAGCCAAGTAGAAATGACAACGGTGAGATTGTGGGTTTTCTTTGAGATCAAAGTACATGGGCGCCAAGTAAGTTCGGGGTTTAGTTTGTTGTCGGATGTACACGACTTTCAGATCTTCTTCAGCGATCGAGACTCGGGGACCCTGCTTGCGATCAGGTTTTAGGGCTAAGTATTCATGGGCCCGGTTCATGTAGTGCCAACGTCGACGGTCATAAAATCGAACACTGCTGTGCTTGTTGCCGTAACCCAAGTAATGTACAATCGGGAAAAGACCACCATCCGACAGAGTCTGATTAATCTTGGCAATGTTCATGGCTTCTACCAGGTCCCCTGCATCTAGTACTAAAATGTGATCGTGGAGGGCTTTACGTGCCGCTGCATTGCGGGCCCCGGAAAAATGAAAGTAGATTTGACGCTCTTCGTGCGGGATATCCAGTTGAGTAGTGATCTCGAGAGCCATCTCTGGAGTGATCACCTTACGGTACGTTTCCCCTAACTGACAGACCGTGGCCCCTAACATCTCAGCCATCTCAGTTGTACCATCTGTGGAGGCTGAATCGGCTACAACCCAATCACCCCCCGACTTTAAGAACTCTTCCAAGGTGGCTGCAATTTTAAGAATCCTCTGCGATTCATTGCGGGTTAAGGTTACAATACTAAACTTAGGCTTCATCTGTTTTTTTACTAAGCTTTAAATCAAAAAAGTAGCTCTTATCGTGTCTTAACGCATTCACTCTCTCTCTCTCTCTCTCCTCCTATCTACAAGCCAGGTAAAAGTTAAACAACACGTAATTTATTCAAGATATAAGCAGATGCAGCCTCCTCGGTCAGGCTCTTAGGCTTCAAGCTGGCGCTTGCGGGTAACCACGAGGTCCCGGTGTTTGTTGAGAATTGCTTTGCCGTTGTGGCTCTCATAATCACGAAAGACAGTGCCACGTTGCGAATGCAGCTTCGCCACTGCGGAATAATCAACATGTTCATAATTGGCATCCATTTTGGACTTGGGGCCTGGGATTCCATCAGTCGGCAGCTGGAAGTGCATTCGACATGGTTCACGCCCTTGCCACACGCGCAAGGCTTGATTGACCACTTCAGACCAGTCATCATCAAATTCAATGTCAGTTAGCATATCGTCCATAGATATCAGATCATCGGGGCTGTGAATCCAGAGCTCACGTACACGTTCATACAACGGCAGAATGTCAGGCACGTCAGGGTACTTTTTTTCATGCAGTGGTGCAGACAGACCTAACATGGCAGCGAATAGATTGCCAACATCAGCCATGCTACAAGGAAGCGTCCAGAGATCCAAGAGCTTGGAGATCCATGCTATGGAGTACTTTTCCAAATTGCGCTTCTCATCGTCGCCAGGCGTCACCGTCGTGCGGATGTCATCAATCACCTTTTGATCCGTCAGACCAAAGACTTTGAGGACGTTGTCAAACAACAAGAAGTTTTGCCAATCATGGCGAATGCCACCACGCGTCGTCAAAATTCGAATCCAATCCGCCTGGGACTTAATCTCGTCTTGGTGACCCTTGACCCATTCAATAAAGTCCTGAAAGCTTTGTAACTCAGCAGCAACTTGATCCAAATCTCGGCGCTTCAACTCGGCGATAAGTGGCGATAACTTCTTGTTCTTACCAAGCGCGAACGTATTAATCTCAGGGATCATGAACTTGTTGCCAAAACGCTCAATCCACGCTTCGCGCACACCAGGAAGGTCCAGTAATAGATCCTGTAGAGTCAATCGAAGAGGTCCAAAGTTTCGCAGGTTGTAGGAGTTCCAATTCTTCTGATCAACTCTGAACTTATTAAAGCGTGGATTTGAAGCGTGAACTTGGTAATTCTTCACTTCGGAAATTAGTTCACTCACATAAGCTTGCAAGGCGTCAGTATTGTGTCCACACACAAAGATGTGCCGTGTTTCATCAGCTTGCATGGCATCTTCCTCCATTTTGGTTCGTTTAGCTTGGCGCTCGACAGACATTTCAAATCAAATTGTGACAAAGGTTGCGGGTCCTTATAGTAAAGGTAAATAGTTTGGGCTAGCCCAACTAAATATACTGGATATATCCATCTATTTACAAACGAAATGCCTACTTTTTATTATATTTTCAGTTTTTGCTGGGGGAACAATGATGAAGTTCGAAGCATTGATGTAGATTCAACGTCATGGCCTGTGGTGCGATATTACCTTGAAACGAGACACCACATGCATAAACAGAGGCGTGCGTCCTCTTATTTTGTTGCCTCCAGTTGTCCGCCCGGCACCAGAGAAAAACCCGCCGACCTACTGGCCGAGGATGCTGTCTTAAACCCTAACCATTTGCTGGTTTTACGAAGGTTTCCAACTCCCAGCTATTTACATGACTACATTCCACCAGCCGTAATGGATGCCACAAAGTCTCGCCGTAAAAGACCCAGACATCACCCTTCGGTGTACCATCGACAAATACCCGACTGGTACGAGTGTCCCAATTGTGGCTCTAAAGAGCACACTCACTTGGAATGTCCAACGCCAGAAGTCGAGTATGTACCGATGAAACACCGGGCCATCCCTCACGGGATTCCCAAATCAGAATTACGCCGGGCCACACCTAAGGAAGCCGCCTCGTTTGCGATGCGTGATACGTCTGGTAATTTTTTTCGTGTATAAGGACTCGAGTAAATATAAACCTCGGCCTTTATAAAGTGTTTCTGCTTTGAAACATTATCATGATTCCAGGCAATACGTTTCTTCCATCGTTGGGTCCCGTAGATACATCATTGCAACCTGAAGCTCTAGAAGCCAGGGTAAAATACTGGATCGCGCGTTTACCCTGTAATACTGACCCAACCTTTCAATTATACTTGCGCGACATTAGTAGGGTTTGGGACCCTGAAGACTTTAAGATTCCTGGGCGTCGCCCTGTTACCTTGGGACCACCCCAACAAGTCGTATCTACAGATTGGGATTTTAAGCCTAGTCAAGTTATCCCTACTAGCTCACAAAACATCTGCACAGCCGGTGTTCTTAATATGCCGATCAAATACCCAGGGTCTCCAGTTATGTTACCTCGGTGCCTACATCCTATTAAAGATCTTGTGAAGGATGTCTTGGCCATCGAACTAGCCTTAAAGCGCAAGTATTTACCTCAATTGTATGATCGGTACTGGTGTTACATAACTGTGGATACTAGAATCGTACCACCGGGAGAGAAACAACGTAATGGTGGACTTCATGTGGATGGATTTCAAGGCCAACGTTACGTAACCAAGTTGCCTAATGATCACAGCTTTCTTTATACATCGGATATGCCCACATGGTTTACAGATGAAGCTTATAATCCCCCACCCAATTATAATATCAACTGGTTTGAAGGGCCGGGGTCTTTTACTGAAATGATTACTTCACAGTTCGCGGGACCTATCCAAGAGTTATGCATGATTTCAGGCTTACAAATCCATGAAGCCGGACACAATCCTACATTAAAGCCGCGACCAAGATTCTTTTTTCGCGCAGAGTTTGTACTAAAACATTATGATCGCTTGGGTGATACCATCAACCCTTTATTGGGACAGTTTGAACATTACGTGGATCGGAGCATTCAAAGCACGTTGCCCGTGGATGCGAGTCAGAGTCAAGGTGGTCATTTTGGAGCGGTAAAAGAGAACTGCAGCGGAGAACCTCCGGATCTTCCGCGGCCTCCGGTAACACATCCCGAATAAGTGCACATGGAATAGCTTCGCGTCCGGGGAAGCCCTTGAACGTTACCATGCGAAATTCTCGGTTGCCATTGAATTGCAGGACACGAGGGTCGTCTTTGGGAAATCGTAGTCGGGGACCCGTAGAGCTTAATACAAAGCTGGTTTCTGGAGTCTGATACTTGCGCGCTGTACGCTGAGAAACCCATCGCGGTTTAGGCTCTCCCGTGAATTGACACAACCATTGTCGGCGTTTGTTGCGTGTGTTTAACACTGTTTCCACTTGTCGTCGCTTTGGCATTATTAATTTGTTTTTGTTTGGTGCGCGCGTACCTGTATTGTGGGGACACGTAAAAAACCTTTATTACTGTATAGAACACATGGCGCACTCCTCCGGCATTCTTCAATTCCCGACTTCACTGCTGCCAGAAGTTTTACCTTCACCCAAAACCTTAAACTTACCGGCAACTCCCTTTCCAAGTCCGAAGCTGCCACAAGAAAAGAAACGTACTAGGGAATGGAGACAACAAAATATTGGTCTCAAAGTAAATCCCCCACATCATGGATACTCAGTACAAAGATTGCCGACCAGTGTTGACTCCCAAGATTTGCGCCAACCGAGTATGTACCGAGGACCTACAAGCCGAAAATGCCAATACAAATGTAATTAATACTGAGAACATTTTTGTTCAAAATGTCTGACTCGACCCTTGCTTAATATATGGTGCCTGTTACTATGTGGATAATCGTTCCCCTTTGCCAACCCAGGGCCCTGTTGGAGCTACAAACATCTGTAATCCACCATTTTCCACTATTCAAGCCGCCATTGATGCTGCCGAAACTTCGAACCTTAATAAAGTTTGTATTATGGTGGCACCCGGTACGTATCCTGAAAACCTCTTAATCAGTGGTCCCACACAAATTGTTATAAGTGGTCACAGCAATACCAACGAGAGTCGATTGGCAGAAACCTTGATTCAAGGAACTGTGACTGTTAATTTTCCCCTTTACCTGCGATATTTAACCGTGGATGGTGGAGCTCAAAGTGCAGTAATTGTTAATACGGACACCCAAGCCGTAGGTGGCGTGACTGTACCCGCGTTTGTTACTCTTGGGGTTGAATTGCGTAACAGCAACACCAACATTACCCAGGCTACCTTAGAATTAAATTGTCCTACTAATGGTGTGGCCCGCGTAGACAATGGCCGCGTAAGAAAATTTGGGTGGGGGTCGCTTACTAAATGCTAATTTAAATTCCGCCTTAATCGCCACCGCGGATTCAAATTTATTCGGAGAGTTTTGGAATAACAGTACTTTAGTCACACCAGATGGGAATCTGATCGTTAACTGTAGCCTTCAGGGTTCAATTTTCCAAAATTCCACTACGTGCGGATTCAGAGGTCAGGACTTGCGTCTAACATCAAGCACAGCTCCCGCTGTAAATTTTACTGTAGCTGGTGGAGAAGATGTGACTTTAGTTAATGGCTTTATTCGTCAAGCTGCTGGAGCCTTTACATCAGATGTAGGTGGGGTTCAAAACCTAAACTTGGGTGGTGTGGTAAATTATAATGCCACGGCCTTGGTTCCGAGCGGAGGGGTTACGGTAGTGCCTTTACCCTTCGTGTAAGAAGCGGTTGGCCAAAATCACAAAAATATCACCAACATCAAGCTGAATTGTATGGTCCACGGAGTAGTTGATCCGCCTAGCTAATCTGACTGCCCAGATATGAGCTATGAGATCTGTAGATGTTGTTAAAGTGCGGTCAACCAGCGCAGGCAAGTCCAGCGTAGATTGTTCAGGGTGTTGACATAAGGCTTTTAGAGTGTCGGGTAGGTACCTGGGGTCATCTCTTAATTTTTGATAAAAGTGTTGATAAGCAGGATTGCTTGATACCGGCAAAGAGAGTGCAGGTGCAATTGGTACCGGCAAAGATGGTGCAGGCCGAAGACCACGTCCGGTTAAGCCAAACACGTGACGGAGTTGATGGTAAAAATCGACAGAGGCTAAACTACAACCACGCAAACGACACCACTCCAACATTATCTTGGGACTATCATAGATATTCAAATAAACAAATACAAAACCGCGAGTTTTGTGTTCAGCCAAGATAGCATAGGTAAAGTTACCCTGACGTTCGGCCTTAATATCGGGCGCAAAAAAGGAGTCTTGAAGCTTGGTGTGTATATGATCTAAGTTTAAGTCCAAGATTTCAAAACTGGAATACTTGCGATAAAAGTCAGGGCGTGGATTCATCTTTTAATGTAAGGAACAAGTGCACACACTATCATTCTGAACGTACATGGGGGTTAAGTCTGCGGCAGTGGAAACTAGGCGGGTCCGGAAACCATGCAATTTGGCATGCATAACATTATTTGGATCATCATCATAAAAATGAATTAAATGATGTGGCACTCTCATAAATCTGGCAATCCATTGTAGAGCTTTTACTTTGAGTGTGGAAACATCCGCTGACCCAAACATAGCTCTCATGCGCATTCGATTAAACCACAATTCTAACGGTACCCGTTGCCTAAAGCCACGTGGTAACCAAATTTGGGAACGTGGAATGTAGCTACCTGCTGTTACTAAAGCCACATGTGGGTACTGCTGAACCAAACGAGTTGCAGCTGCATGGTGACTTGGTGGACTTATTGTATCATCATAATCTAGCACTAAAATAGGTAACATTTTCTACATTGCACATATTTTTTAAAAAACCCAAGAAGTTCGAATGATTAACACTTAATAAAAAAAAATCAAATGAGTGTAAAAATTAATTATGATCCTTCACTATAGTCATGGCACGCCTCACAACCACGTACAGCTATATAATCGTGAAAATAACCGACGTATGGACCTAGTGGATACAGGCCAGCACCTAACAGTAACTCAATCCTCAAATCCAAGCAACCTCAAAAACAATTACTTGGACCACTTGTTGGAGTTAGAAGCCTTTTTTAATAAGTACCCCGAGCCTCCGTGGAATCTGAACTTTCCTGCTGCGATGATGTATAGAACTGGACCATGGATCATCAAGAAGCACTTTGAGGGTACCCGCATGCAATTGGCTGATAATATCCGGGTGCCGGACTTGTGCAATATTATCATGGCGTTTTTATGGTAAGAGGTTCAATCACTAAACCCGTAACTGTAAAGTGCATTGGTTCAATGTAAACTGGAGCAACGTCACCAGTATAATTGTAATCCAAAGTAACATGAGGGACGTAACAATTATGATCAATAGTCGTCAGTTGGCACTTTTCAACAAGGTGTGTGCGATACTCGGACAACAGGTTTGCTTCTTGGATACGGACAATGAGTGCTTGTTGAGAATTGATTTGCATGGGGAATAATTCTGGCGTCGAAGTTGTGGTGATCGTGAAGGGCTGATCCAATGGGTAAAAGCCCCAATTCCACTCGTTCTGTGCGGCACTAAAGGCAGACACATGAAAGTTCGGGTGATCACGGAGACTCCAGGAAGCATACATATTATAGTTTTTCCACTTTTAACTAATGGCAGATGAATCACAGAGGTGCCCTGTGCAGAGACACATTGATTACTTTCGGAACCAAGATGGAAATCTTACCATGGATTCTATTAGCTTGACATTTTCTGCGACTTTGGAATAAACTATGAGAATAACTCTAAACTTTATGGGAGATAGTACATCTAGTGCCCTTGGACTTTTGAGGTGGTTTATTGCATCATTGGTGCTGGTTGGATCGCAATTGTTGATTTGGTTTTGGTGGCTTCGGTACCGCGCCACTGTACCGTGGATCTTGTTTGGTGTTGCGTTGTCCTTGCTTGCGGCAGCTTTGGCCGTTGCCGTACGTACAAAATGGACGGTGATGGTTACGTATGCTCTGCTAGCAGGGCTGGTGGGTTTTGGTTTGGTGGTAAGTACGGCACTGTTAGTAAACCCAGACATTTCATGTTGGACCACGCTCCTTGTCTGGGCGCAAGGGATAGGTTTCTGTTTATTAGCTGGTATTATTCTACATTTATTGCCTTCAAATTTACAATTTCCAAATGCCGTGTAACTGGAGCCCTGGGTGCAACGTAACGACCACACTCCAAGAAGCGTGTCGCTTGGCCAACTGTTCCCGGTATATAGGGTTTGATTCAAGTCTGGACTGTACTCAATCTTGCTTCAATCCGACTGATTCTTATGTGGTCTGCCCATTAACGGAAGCAATCTACTGTTATTCGCCGTCTGTCAGTACTGGTGATGCCATTATCTTTGAAGTTTTAATCTGTATTGGCGTGTTCTGCTTTATTGCAATCCTATGGTCCTATGCTTGTTGCCCACCCCCGAAGAAACGGCGACAAACCACAGGAGTATGAAAAAAGAGAAAGATGAAAAAAAAATAAAAAACATTGTTTCATAAGAATTGTTGAGTATGTATAGTTCCTGTTAAAAAAACCTCGGTCAAAAGATAAAACATATGGATCAAGCACTAAACGATTTGGATCAATTGATTCTCCTGGGTACAAGACGGACCCCTGACACTGTACCATACATTACGGTTAGCGATGGGCTTTTAACTAAGGTACAAAAATTTTATGGTTCATTGGCTACAACTAGGAGCCCACAAAAACGAAGGATATCGCGGAAGCAGAAGCAAAAGCAAAAGCAGAAGCAGAAGCAAAAGCAACCGTCAGAAAAGAAGCAGCAACCCAAAGTCCCGGACCTGCCCCTTCCAGTATTGCCAATAACCATTCTTGAGCCGGATCAGATAAGGCTTCCCAAAGTCCCGGACCTGCCCCTTCCAGTATTGCCAATAACCATTCTTGAGCCGGATCAGATAAGGCTTGCCCAAGGATGGTTAAAGGAACCTAATGAAGCCTGTGGATCTGTGGAGTATAACTTGGCAGGAAAGCTGCAATTAATCGATTTAACACAGCATGCAACCCATCACGAATGTGAACAGTCTAGGTACTCTTACGTGATTTATCACACACATCCTGAAGGCGAAAAAGGGTATCCTAGTGAACAAGATGTGTTAAAGGTGTTGAAAAGACCTATAAATGCTAGCATTATATTTACAAAGTGGGGTATCTGGATTTTGTATGCATATAAGACCCTAGAGGTAATTGACCAAACCACCAAAGATCTAGTTAAGGTTGAAACAGATAAGCTATACTTTGACACGACGAATGGCACCGTGCGCGATGTACCGAGTATTGAAGCATACATGGAGAGATTGATTAAACTGCTAGATAGGTGGGACTTCCGCATGTCCATAACATCTTGGGACTCCGCATTGGAAGATGGATTAGGCTTGTTTACTCAAGCTTTATCTAAGCACTCAGCTGACCCTGGGATTACCTTTGCTGACGACGACGACCTCGCTGACCTGTTTTCTGACGACGACGACCCATTATTTCGGTTTGTTCCTGACCCATTTGGGCCTGGGAGTGATTTTGACCTATTTGGGCCTGGGAGTGATTTTGACCTATTTCCTTAATCTTTAAATTATGCGTTTTTTTTGCTCAAAGGTGTCGGAAATGTAGGTGTAAATAAAAAAAAGATGAATCAAGGTGTTCTCGCGCGCAGTAAAGTTTACCCGGGCACGGACGGACATAATTACCTTTGCATCCAATTAACTGACGTTGTGCCAGACTCCAAGAATACTCAAGATTTGTACAAACTTATTGATTATATTCCCACGCTCAAACAGCAATTTGTCATTATCATTGACACTCGAGACGCGCAGGCTCTTTATTACTTTCAGTATTTTCCAGAGTTCTTAGGTAGGCTCAGTAACGCACCAGGTGAGTGCGTAGAACGATGTGAAGTCTGGGTTACCCGAGCTTTGGGGCCCATGTTAAGCATGATTCATGCCATGATCCATAAAGCACTGCGTACGAACGGGAACAAGATCGAGATTAAATTTTATGATGAGTAATGTTAAACCACCTTTCCAACAATGAGTGCCACATCTGAACGTTTAGCCCCTGTTCCTCGTGACGCTGTGCAAAATCTGATCGATGAAGCTCCAGCCTCAGAGAAACAGGTTAATACTAGTGTTACTAATAAGTTGAAATCGTTTTGCTTGTCTCGTTTAGGGTTGGCCTTGATCTCCTTTATCCTGTTCTTCATACTCTTCTTGGTCCTTCAACCCAAGTTCATATTTAAGAAAAGTAAAGATGGTCTAGAATTACCACAGATTAATTACATGTTGATCTTTATATGTAGTCTAGTTGGCGCGGCCCTCGTTTACTTTCTTCCGTTAGTTATTGGTAAAAAGAAATGTTAAGACAAAAAATAAAAAAAAACAGAGAAAAAGCCATGAATAAGTTTGTATTTGCGGGGGTTTTCCATGAAGAGATCCCGTTTCAATTCCTACAAATGCTAACCATGGAGGTTATGCAGTTGGTTAGGGATATTTATAATCGAGTCCAGCACAAGTACGAGACTCAACACCCACGATTTGAAGACCTGTACCATAAATGTGTTGGTACCATCGCCAACTGGGATCCACCCAAACGCATGGAAGAGATTGACGTGTTAGTAAACAAGTATCCTTACATTAATTACTATTACAAGTATACCTACTGTCAGTTTATCAAAGAAATCTTAAAAACACGTTTGTTGGCCACTAGTGATCAGTATACCATCCCAGCCTTTGATGACTTTGTGTTTCACTTTTATTGTAAATGTTCTCAGGATCCCACGTTCCGCAATCCTTTGTTATGTACATGCTACGATATTGATCGGTTACTTTTTCTTTGCTCCATTGTGCTGCGTGCAACTTTTACCGAATTTGTGGAATATGTAACCATCCCACAACTTAAGCCTAAATTAACAGAGCAAACTTTAGCTCAGTGGAATATACAACAGCAGTCGCAGGAGCCACCACAGCAACCTGGTAGTCCACAACAGAGCCCTGTACCTGGAGAACCTCTCCCAGCACCTGAAAACCCCGTCCAAGTTCCCCCAGTTGCAGGAAGCCCGGTTCAAGTCCCACCCCAGGTCCCAGGAAGCCCGGTTCAAGTCCCACCCCAGGTCCCAGGAAGCCCGGTTCAAGTCCCGTCCCAAGTCCCAGGAAGCCCGGTTCAAGTCCCACCCCAGGTCCCAGGAAGCCCGGTTCAAGTTCCTCAAGTCCCAGGAAGCCCAATTCAAGTTCCAACGGCTTCACCACAAGTCCCCGACAATCCAGGAAGTCCGGTTCAAGGGGTGACAGAAGTTCCTGGTATGCATCCTATCGAGGCCGTTCAAGCTTCGATGGATGATGCTACGAATCGGGTGTTTGTTTAGTTTGTCGGGATTTACGCTTCTGATCATTGTGGATTACGTGGGCTACACAAAATTCACCCAAGGTTACACCAAAGTTTGAATAAAGATAGTTAAAGTCTTCAAACGGATAGTGTTGCCTCAATAAGGCAAACATTTTACGTTTATGTTTTGTTGGTAAACCCTCTATGGTGCTTAAGATTTGTTCATTTTTCACTTGCAAGAGTTTCACCAGTGGGGCATCCATTGTTTTTTTTTCACTTAACGAATATTTACAGTATCAGATTTTACAGAACGCACATGGGCTAGATCCCGTATTAAAGCATACTTACCGCGCATTTTACAAGAAGATACAAACACATCTACAGCAGCGCGGATGGGATGACCCTTGGCCACCAAGTGCCTTGCACCCTCCAGCGTAATAAAGTAACAAAAGAGTCCCCAGGACCTGCGAGGTATGCTCAAATGAGCTGTGACTCTTTTGGCATCTTGTTTAAACCTGGGGTTTCGGCCCAATAAAAATACCTTCCAGGTAGGATCCACACTGTTAACTTCTTGCAGAGCACGTTGCAGATCAGCCAAGGGTGGAACTTGACAATCATCTTCTACAATAAAGGCATAAGGTAGCTTCAATTCACACATCTGCTTCCAGATACCCAAGTGGCTTAGAAAGCACCCGATTTCGCCTCGAGTCAAAACATTCCATTGATTTATAGGTTTATAGACAGCAGCCAGGGCGTTACGATCCAACTGGCTTCCATTTACCCCAGTAACTACCGAAAAATGTTCCCGGAGTGGCCCCAGATCTTGTTGGAAAAAATCTTCCAAACGCTTTTGACGGATGGAAATTACAAAACAGTTCTCCAAGGGTGCTGGAATCATCGAGGGATGCCGTTCGTTTTAAATAGCTGTGTAGGGTTTTTTACCTTGTCAGGAAACAAACAAACCGATGGCTACCCTCGAGGATCAAATGCGCATCCGGCAAGCTCAGGCTGCACAACAAATAGAGCCGCAACCTCAAGATCCACAAGCCTCAGTAAAGCCGCCAAAGATTGATTTTGTGCTGTATGTTCGCCCAGATCGTTGCAAAGGCACAAACATTATTATTCAGCTGTTACACTCTTTTCCAGTAAGTACCGACAATATCTGGGTTCAGGATGTTACGTTGCTTCGGAAGAAACCGATGTGGCTGAATGGGACTCCAATTTTGGCGGACAAAAACCTCAAGATTATATACCGTGGCAACGATGCGATTGTATTCTTACAAACCTATCTGATGCAGCGCGCGCAAAATGAACAACAACAGCACCAGCAGCAGCATCAACAACATCAAGCTCCTAGACCTTCTGATCCCGGTGATCTGTTTAGTATACCAGAAACTCCCAAGGTTAATATTCCCGAGAAGCCTCCCTCCATTACAGAAACGCAGCTGTCTGATTTTATGGCCGCTCGGGAGAAACAAGTTCCCACCCCTAAAATGCCCACCTAAATAATAAATCCCTAGAATGGAGTGTAAGCCCCATTTAATTGAACGATATTGTCAAAGTACCAAACGCACGTACAAATCATCAGCCAAGATCAAGGCACTCGCTAAGAGCTGCAAAGTCCCCTACAGTGGCTGGATCTATCCCTTTCATAATCTCTGGAAAGACAAATATACCTGTATCAGATTAATTACCAAGAAGCCGGAGAGCGTAGATTATATTCCAGTGTCTGCCCAGATGCATAGTTATCTAGAGGATATCCTGGAATTTAAGGCCAGGTCCGATCTCAAACCTTTAATTCAGTATACAGGTTTTGCAGAAGCTGGGATCTATGGCTTGCTTTACCTGTTGCAGCGTAACCGCAATGCTTGTGCCTTGTTTCCTAGGCTCACAGAACTAGTAGGTCTATTACTAAACTCGAAGGCTCAGTCGTTAGATATGATTTACATTCCTTGGGAGCTGGCTGGTCTGTATTGGGTTAGCGAAGAGCCGGGTCGCAGTTTTGAGATGCGGCGCTTTAACGAAGAAGCTTACGTACAACAGGCGCGGTCGTGTTCCCAACGTTTTATGCTGACCTTATTAACCTTACACTCACCTGGACCAGCCTTACATGCGAATATTCTTTTATACGATCAGGATACCCATATCCTAGAAAGGTTTGATCCTTATGAAGTATACACGGAGAACATTGACCAGGAACGTTTAGATTTAGAATTGCAGCGTATCTACGCACGCATTGATCCCCAGTTCCAAGAATTAATCAGTCCACCCAATCTGGACGCCTTTGATAAGTTTGGCTTACAGTTGCAACAGATGGCCGAGCGCAAGCAGGTTGAAGGTTTGGATCCGCGTGGCTTCTGTCAACCTTGGACGTTCTTGTACGCGCAAACTAGGTTATCTTTCCCGGATCAAATTCCTGAGAGTATCCCACATCTCTTTAAGCAATGGGTCAATATTAGGGCTAAGAGCCTTACCGCGTTTATTCGAAATTACTCCAAGTTCCTATTACAAACCTCTGAGGTAATCTATAGTGAAGGTATTCGTGAAGATTTGCTCAGTGAATTTGCGGATCCCAGGGTGGGCTTAATGGGACTGTGCCTGCAACGCCTGGAACAACAATTTACAACCACGTAATTTCCACTTTTTTTTTTTTTGGTTTGGTATTATGGTGGACTATCTGGTGGTTATTGATTTTGAGGCCAATGCCCAACGCCACGGAGTCATCTATCCGCAAGAGATTACAGAGTTTCCTGGAGTTATCATTGATGTAGCCCACCAGACGATTGATCGCAAGAACACCTTTCAGCAGTATTGTAAGATTAAGAAACGGTTAGACCCTTTTGCTACAGAATTGACAGGGATCACTCAAGAACAAGTGGATGCCGGTCAACCGTTTCCCATTGTTCTGGAAGCTTTCATGAAATGGTTACGAACGAGTATACCCTCGGGTCATTCTTACTTGGTCGTTACGTGTGGAGATTGGGATTTCCGGACGTGTTTCCCCAAACAATGCAACTTTTCTGGTATCCCAGTACCACCAATCTTTACCAGCTGGTGCAATGTCAAGAAAATCTACTGTCAAGTTCTTAACCGCCGCAGAGCTGGAGGCATGAAGGCTATGTTGGAGAATTTGGGTCTCCCGCTCCGTGGTAGACATCATTCTGGGATTGATGATGCATTGAATATTGCAGAGATTTGTCTTTATTTACTACGTTGTGGGGCGCTGTTCGAAGTCACGGGCACTTTGCAGGACAAAAGAATAAGGCGTGTATACAGGTGGGAAGCTTGTAGCAAAAAAAAACAAATATAAAATGTTTCCGTTTTGTGGACATTGTGCGAGACCAGAGTGTATGGATTGTTATTTAACGGCAGGGGTAGGTGTAGATATAAAACTTCCACTTTCATCCATGGGCACTGTGGTATCGTCAAGTCATGTACACAGTATCCATATATGGGGACCCTCTCGCACAGGCAAAACCACGATAGCCAAAACTTTCTACGAATCAGATAATACCCAAGTGGTGACCCGTTTTCCAGCGGAGTACAAAGACTTGAACGTTGATACTAAAATTAACCCGGACGCACGCCCGCAATACTGGGTCTTTGATGAACCAGACATCGAAGTTCTCAACAGTGAAGAATTTGCCAAGTTACTGCTGGAACCAACGTGTTATCGTGTGATCATCATTACCCAGTATGACTACCATGTCCCACGAAGGTTACGTCAATGTATTAACCGGACTATCCACATTAATTAATTCTTGCAGGACTTGTTTCTTGTACCGCTTACTTCTACCATTGAGGTGAATTATCGAGGGTTGGGATCCTGTAATGTTATGATGTAAGGGTAATGGTTGGTATCGTAAGGATGTTAAAGGGTTGTGTCCAGCCAAGCAAGCAAAGATTTGTTGTTCATGGTCTAAGGCACACAGGTGGCGGTGCTTTAAGTAAAACGTAGTGAGAGCCCTCTGATCATTGGGAGAACGCATCAGGATCCCATCTGCGCGCGGAACATTGTACTTATACTTGCGACACCATTGTAACATGTACTTCACCGCAGTGACGGTGCCCACATAGGTGCCGGAATTAACATACTGATAAATACTTGGAGATTGATTGCCGTAGAGGCGTTGGATTGCCGGAGATTCATCTGGCTTCATAAACTTTTCAGCACTAATTACTAAGGGGCGGTTAAAACTTAGGAATTTACGGGCAATGTTCTCGGCGCTATCCGCCAAGAGCACGTCATAACCGTCTAAAAAGCAGACAATGTTCTCAGGACCTTCTTGGGATTCTACATCCAGCACAAACCGATGCATTGCCCTCAGCTTTTGATGATACCCCAACCATGGTTGACCAAGACCATACCAAGTTAAAGGAATGTTACATCTCTCAGCGCTCACTTTTAATTCTTCACATTGTTGGGCGTCAGTACCAAATGAACAAAAAAAGATCTGAACCATGTTTTTTTTTCTTGAGAGGCATTTATTACAGTCAGCAACCTTCAAATAAACAACACTTTATGTCAAAGGTCATTGGACGCGAATCAATCGTATTTATTCCAGGGCGTTATCTTTACACTAAGTTCATCAATATCAGCTGCGGATATATGTAATAAAGTTTCGATGTTTTCAAAGCATGTAGGGTGTGCATAGGCAGCCACGATTTGTTGTAGTTCTGGAAGTAGCCATGAGATCGGGAAACCTTTCAACAGATCCACGGCCGGGCATAATTGATTTAAGCCACAAGCTTTACAACGAAACATATAACACATACAACAAAACGTAAGACCAGGCTTGGGAGTGGGGGCACATTTATCACACATGAGTCTTTAGAAGGTGCGGTTTGGATTGTCACGAACATAATCCATTAACGGAGCAAAACGTTCGCGAACTACTTCCGAGGTTACAGTGCTGGGCACATGCATCAGGATGGAGTTCATGATAGTGCTCTCGGTGGCCGCCTTGATGATTTGTTTCTGGTAAGGACCACAAGCACACTTGCGGCGTTTGCCCCCAGTACACTTACCACTAAGGGGTACCGTAGGTCCGAAAGTCTTCCAACCGCGTAATTCTTTGACAATATCATGGGTTAGGTGTGGGTTGATCTTGGGTGGGCAGTGACGCAAGAAGTTCTTATCATGATCCAACATGTCGATAAACTTCTGAACTTGGAGTAGGTCGTAGTCGGAGGGGTTAAATTCCGTGATGGCGGGACCCAACTTACTCAACGTCGTCCCGGGTTTGCTCCCGTAGAATGTGGCATTATTAAAAGATTGTCGGTTGAATTTCTTTTTCCGGTGGCGTAGGGGTAAGTGGGGGCGCAGAGCCTCGAAGAGATGATGGGTGTCCGCAATAAAATGAGAGCTCAGGTATAATTCATTGTTCATGCGATTAATCATTAACCAAACCAACTTACCATGCCGATAAATGACACCGGCAAGAACGATTGGGACTTGAACTCCAAAGATCATACAACAGGCATCCAGTGGCAACCTGGAGGTGAGAGCGTTCAGGATGGCAACTTGCATGTTGGCGACCTCCATAGGTTTGTACACCTGGCACCGTGTTGATCCTATCAACCGTTGACATTGGCGCAGCCTGGCATACCGGGGATCGTTGACCCTTTGGCGCCGCCGTTTTCTGCCTACCGGTTGTTTAATCCAAGTCTTGGACTTAAAAGACTTGTAAACCACGTTGCTGCTAAAAGGTACCGGTATCAAGATTTGTTGCCATTCATCCAGCAATTCTAAGTGACCCCCACCCTGAATCAATTGTGACCACATTTTTTTTGCGCAGAGCGCGCACCTTTAGTGTGGGACCGTGGGTGGCGGCATGGTATTTTGAAAGTATACGTCAAATAAGGATGGTCGCTTGATACGCCGAGCCGCACATTCCTGAGAGGCTCGGAAGGCATCCCAGTATCTTTGATCAGGATCTTGGGCAAAGTAATTAAACGAACTTGGGCGCACGATACGGTGCCGACCATAGGTATCCTGGGGACGAGTAATAATCCGAGGTCGATCTTCAAAGATGTAAAACTTGTAATAAAGTTTGCGGCGCAAAATATCCGAGACGTATCTGTCAACCATAAGCCGTGCGATAGTATCATTAATAGCTTGAATGTTAAGATTATCTTCCGTACCATTGACAATTTCACTGGTCTTGGCAAAAAAGAAAGAATCTAAGACTGCCTGAACTGGCATATTTACTTGAGCTTCAACTTCCTTTTCAATGCGGTGTACCAAACAGCGAATATTGTGCGGATTCCAGAAGGCTTGTGATGTAGGTGTAATCCGGTTACCACTGCGATTATACAGAGGTCCCAACTGTTCAACCTGGAGAACTGACGAAGCATTCTCCAGAAGTGGCATTTGCCCTAGTGCAAACATCTTTTGTTTTTTGTCAAAGGATAAATATTTTTTCGAATTCGATTATATAAAAAAAAATTAAGAATGCTCACAGAAGAACTGTGGTTGGGGATTGATATTGGTGTGCGTAACCTCAGTTATTGTGTGTTGCGAAAGAGTCAGGATGGCTTATTTATTGATGCCTGGCAGAACTTGGATCTGGTGACGGATCATACAGACTACCAAAAGTTTGAACAAATGAATGTTATGGAGATGCACGCTCTCACGGACCTGGTAATCCCATCGTTGTTCCCTAGGTCTGGATGTCCGTACCATCACATTGTTATCGAGCAACAACCTTATGGTCAGAGAGGTGGGTCTCAGAAACTTGGACTTTTCTCACACTTGATCTATCGTTATTTTTATAACTGGTTCAAGAACTTGGGAACCGATGAAAAGTTGATCAGTGTACGGATCCAACCCGCGCAAAGTAAGTACTGTAAAACGTGGCTTGACCAATACAACTTTACTAAGCAAAAAAAGTACCGGAATCGCAAGGCCCTCAGCGTTGCCCTGTGCCAGAACTTGCTCCGGGATCATAAGGTTCAAGAGTTAGTGGAACGTCCAGGGGGCAATAAACAGGATGATTTAGCCGATTCATTTCTCTTGGCCCTCTATGCAGTACTCTTTAAGCCCAGCTTTTTTACAAGTTTGCCCCCCAGTTCGGTTCCCCCGCAGGAGTCACCGGAACCGCAGGGGCCGCAGGAGTCACCGGAACCGCAGGAGTCACCGGTGCCGCTGGAGATGGAATCTGGCCCAGAGAGGGCGAAGAAAAGACAGGCCGTTCAGAACTCAATGGAGGGACCCTAGGCGGCGATTGAAGGTTAGGGGATAGCAAAGGTGCTCCCTCGACCGGCATACCACTACTCCAGATAGGAACTTTACTTGACATGGGTCGGTTCTTCAACAAGAAGTATACCGTCAAAGCTAAGCCAGTAACAATGGCCACGCCAAAAAAGATCCAATCCATATAATCTAAGGGCCACCAGCTCTTAGCCCAGAAACTATCGTCACTCAAGGTATCTTTATCCTTCAACTTGGCTCTACGCAGTAAATAAAAGAAGAAGAAGACCAAAATAAAAGTTATCAGACCCCAGAGAAACGCTTGCACTGCAGGAGACATTTTTTTCTAGTTAGTATTCTTTTTTTTAATGTAGACTTTTTTTTTCTGGCGTGCGAATAACCCTAAGATTGCACGAGGAAGGTTGGGAGTTGACTCTGTTGTTGACCTTCATTGATGGCGATCAAGCGGCATAGTGGGAAGGTGTAGAAATCTTCCATCTTCATAAGCAAAGATGCAAACATAATGTACTTGTCGGTTTCAGAAAGTGCATCGGGTAGGTCCAACAACTCGCATTCCATAGAGTATTGAGGTGCCTCTGTTTGTATGCTGTGCTCCAAGCTTTCCATGGAGTCACTGACCCAAAACTGGACTAGCTCAAACCGCCACCTCACGGCTGAGCAGTTATGGGAAGGCACGATAAAAGATTTGCGCATGGACATCTTGACCGATTTAAAGTGTAGAAGAGTATTCTGGGGTGACGTCAAGGGTTCTTCAAATTTCAACGTTACTCGAGTTAGGTAATCCGTCAATTTCCACTCGGATTTGCGCATTTGACCGTAGGAAAGATCCACGTGACCTAAGCGATGCTTACGAATCATATTCACCTGTTGTTTTTCATCTTTGTATGAAACTCGAACTCGAGTTTGATGATCATCCAGATAATAATCATACATAATGTGCCAATCTTCTGTGCAGGTCCACGTGGAACACTCCAATAACATTTTTTGTACGACCTGAATTACGTCTTCTTCTACGTGATTCGAGAATTTACCATCCTTGGACCGCCCAAAAAAGCTTTCTATTTCCAAATTCCCTTTCAGTTCTTGCGTTTGACGACTAACCCGATTAAATAGTTGTACCAAGTGTTCCGCGGCCGCTGCGACCTGTGGCACCTGTCGGTAGAGTGCAATCTTGAAGTTTTCAAAGTTATCCATTTTCGGACTTTCGGACTTAGCCAATTGTGTACTTTCCGCTCTTCGTCTTGCTTATCCAACGGCTAATAATTTTCCCACCAAGAACAAAACCAGACAGATATGCTTCAAGTACCTGAAGATGATCCAGTTTTGGACGGTGAGTTTCAGGCCGAGTTGGCTTCTGTGTTTAACCTGGACGATGAGCCGGATGAAGAAAGTGGCAATGAACCAGAGATTGATTTAGATGAAATGGGACCCTGGGATGCCTTTTGTCAAATCTTTATCAGCAATCACTTGACGCACCGGACCACTGAAGTCCTCTCCAATGAAGATTTACAGTCTTTACTCGATGCGGTACACGAAAAGGCAGAGGGCCTGTTGGATAATCAACTGGAAACTTCATGTGCCTTTTTTCAGATCGATACCGAGAATGAATTTAATCGTGCCACGGTGGAACAACAACTGTGTAAGTATATGTTTGCCCTCGCTACCATGTCCCAGGCCTTGGTACATCGTGAGTTATTGGGGGATCAAACCGTGGAAGCACAGCAGGTTAAGTCCCGGATGATTCATACTGTTCGTATGGTCAAGTATGGGAATCACTTCTTGACCTCTGAACTACGGCGCAATGTTCTACAGAACGGTGAACGTGGGTGTCACGGTCAAGACATTAACCTCTTTGAGTTTAATACTGTGGACCTGAAGGAGCTCTCGGCCTTCCAACGGGTGGTCCTCGAAGTCCTCAAAGAGTTCCATCAACATGAATTTAAACGTTATCGAAGCTTGTGTTACCAACAAATTGTTGTGTTCCACGTAGTTGATGCGGATCATAACCATACCTACTTTCGCCAAAGCGAATTCCCAGAGGACGATCCGAGCTACACGGTGAAGGGTCGCTATCCCACCTCAGCCTGGGAACCCGCTGGAGACAAGTGCGAGTTAATAGACATGGTGTACCGTTTCTGTCAGAAGGGGACCCACTTTAACCGCTGGGTGGATCTCACCAAATGCTCGGCTTCCTCTGTAGCCCAGTACCTTGCCCACTGCCACGACCCAGAATTCCCAGAGTTTCGGAGGCATCGCTTGGCTCGATCTTTCCGCAATGGTATGTTACACTTTACCGAACGTGAACAGCCCCTGTGGTATTCCTTCTTTCAATTCCGGCGCATTCCCAGCGACCTGGTAGCGTGCAAGTTTTACAATCAAGAGTTTGATAACACTATATTCAATCACTATCACTGGGCCAACATCTTTACCCCGAGTGTGCAGGCCATCTTTGACTACCAGAATTTCTCTCCCAAAGTCTGTAGTCAGCTTTATACCCAGATTGGGCGCGTCCTGTATGAACTGGGACAGCTGGATAACTGGGAAGTGGTCTTATTCTTTATGGGAGTGGCGCGCAGTGGGAAATCCACGCTCGGGAAGACTGCCCTCAAGTTTTTTCAGCGTGAAGATGTTGGGATTCTGGCCAGTAGCATTGAGGCTGGGTTTGGTCTAGACGCCTTGGTGGACAAGCTACTGTACGTCTGCTTGGAGGTTACGAAGAACTGGAACTTGCCGCGCGCGGATTTTCAGTCTATCATCTCCGGTGAAGACGTCTCCATCCGTGGGAAGCACAAGGTGGCCAGGACCGTGAAATGGAACGTCCCAGGTCTCTTGTTTGGCAATGAGTTAGGCCCCTGGATTGATTCCTCTGGCAGTATTGTCCGGCGGCTGCTCGTTATTGAGATGTCGCGCCGGGTACAGCAAGTCGATACAGAGTTGGATGCCAAGCTCGAGGCTGAGCTGCCGACCTTGATTTACAAGTTACAACAAGCCTACGTTAGCTACGTGGGTAAATGTGGCGTGGCTGGGATCTGGGAGAAGGTCCCCTCTTACTTCAAGAAAGTACAGACCAAGATTGCCATCTCTACCAACCCCATCAAGGACTTTATCCATAACTCCCCCCGCATCATCCGCGGCCCAGACCTTAAGATGCCCCTGTTCCGCTTTAGGTCGTATCTCACAGAATTTTTGACCGCAAAGAAGATGAACATTAGCTATACCATTGAACAGCTGCTGGATGTGTTTCAGCAAGAGGACCTAAAAATTGTGAAGGACGAAGGAGATTGGGAAGGGCAGAAGTTCAAGGGACGGTTTGTGAAAGGGGTTACACTGCGGGAAACGGCAGCCCAGGTTGAAGAACAAGAGGTCAATGCCGGACTGGACGAGATTAATGCAGGTAAGGATAATTTCAAGGAAGAACAAGAAGAAGAAGCCAAAGAACGTGGCACAGAGGCTATCTGTTTTATTGTACGTCAGATTGCTACCAGACTCATTAAGCCGCGTCTTGGAAGGTTTAGACGTGCCCAACGCTGTAAAATTAACCTTCCGGCACCACATCAAGTGGTTCAAGATGCAAAGAAGGTGTTGAGACGTGGCCCGAGGGTAGAAGAAGAAAAAGATGCCCGCCCACCCAAACGGCAAAAGTTAACAGAGCTAGCAAGAGACTTACCCATAGTGGTGAACTTAGCGTCGATAAGGGAACAAGACTGTGAGATAAGACCGGACGATATATGCTTATAATACAGATTATTGTCCCCATCCCACATCCATCCCCGGTTGTTCTTGTAGTTGTTGCCACATTTGTTGCCACGGTTTTGGTACTTCTTTCTGTTTAACCGGTGTCACCCGTCTAACCGGTTGATACGTTGCCACTGAGACAGTCTCTCCGGGAACTATCATACCTGGCAAACCATCTTGAATTAAGTATAACCCTCCCAAACCTTTGTAAGCTTCATTTAGCTGCTCAAAATCTAAGGTCCCCGTGGATGTTGCCAACGGGGTTAAATAATTATCAAGCGCATCTTTCCATTTATCCCGTAAATCATTTAAAGCTCCAACGGCACCACCAAGATTTTGTTGTTGTAGTACAAGTGATCGTAGTTGCAGTAAATTGTCCCGAGTTCGCGTCTCCAGCTGTTCTATCGGTTGTACTAGGCTGGTGGCAGTATTGATGTTCTGTGCTAGTCTTTGGAGTATAGCCGAACCATTATCTAGCTGTTGTTTTCGTGAAAGTTTACCTTCTGCCACTGGTTTCAACCAATAATTTTTAAGTTGTTGCTTTACCTCATCATCATTAGATTGCTTGTATTGTTGTTCAGCAAGAGGATATAACTGTTGTAGATATGGTAATTGGGATTGTAGATCTAATCCTTCCCTGTTCCAATCTTCAATTTGCTCCCGTAGACTCACAGAAATATCAGCAGTAGCTTCAATAAAGTCTGTAACTACATCATATGTGACAAATCTTAAATTATCAAAGATAAAAACTTGAATAAATGCCGTAGTATAACCCAAACGTTCATATAAGTCTGCTTGTAGTTTATCATCATCCAGGCGCCCTCCCCAATTTTGAAGGGCGTCCAAAAAATTCGTGGCCCACGCGACTCCTGCAGGAGTACAGACGGCTCCAGGCCATTTATCTCTCAATAATTTTGTTAACTGTGCTTCGGCTTGTTCGGTGGATTCATAAGCTTCACTAACTTTCCGTTTTGTAGAATTCAAAATCGATAAATTTAATTCCTTAGCCCGGTCCACATGTTCACCTAGTACCCCTGCCAACTTCTCACATTCCTTTTCTCGTGTAATTTCTCTCGCTAACCGATCTTGAAGACGGCTAATTTGTTGTGCCTGTTGCGTCTCGCTGGCTTGCGCTTGTTGAAGTTGTTGATTCACCTGCCTCGTGTTGGCTTGCGCTTGTTGAAGTTGTTGTTGCGCTTGTCCAAGTTGTTTTTGTGTTTGTGCAAATTGTTGAAGTTGTCGATTATCCCGCCTCGTCTTGGTTTCCGCTTTTTCAAGTTGGCGTTTGTATTCATTCCTTTCATTTCGGAGCCTGCTATTAGTTTCAGCGCAATTCTTTAGGGTTTGGCTGGTCTGTTCCAGTTGGTTCTGTAGATTCCCTAGTCTCTGAATTCCTTCAGTTTTTAAATTCTGGTATTGTCCGCGCCAGTGATCGGCCTCTCCAAATTTTTCGCGTAACTCCTTTTGTTGTCGCTCTATTGTTGCAGTTTGTTCTTTTGCTGCAGTTAATTGTAGCTCAGCCGCCTGAAGTTTCGCATTGTTTTCTCTCCTCACTCTTGTTAATTCGACCCTCTGTTTTTGGAGCTTTTGTTGTTCTTTTTGTTGCCAATCTTTAAATTTAGCTGCGGCTTCGTCGGTCGCCGATTTACGCTTGGACAAGGCGTCCTGGATGTCTGCTTGCTTTTTATGGAATGCTTGGACACCGGCTTCAGTCATTTGCCCGGCTATTTCCCAGACCATGGTCGCTAGGTTACTGTTATATGCCGGGTCGTTGACTTTCATTTCTTGCGCGGCTGTATGTACATGATCCTTAAAAAGTTTCCAAGTCTGAGGGTCCAACCTTTTCTGAATTAGCTCTGCAGCCTTCTTTTCTTCTCGAGAAGGGTCCTTCTCATCACCCAATGTACTTGCTGCAAAAATATAAAGAGCCATCAGATCCATCATTTTGGTGGTTTCTTTGTCGATTAATCTCTTTCGTTCAGTTATTTCTGTAGTGTTTTGCACTTGTTTCATAACCTTGTCCACGTACCCGTTACCCAGGACACGATAGATATAGTTGGAAAGCTCTAAGAGAAGTTCTGGGGGTTTGATGTGAGTACCTAACAACTGCTGGTAGTCCTTCAGCTGCTGACACGCTTCTTTCGCCGACCCACCATCAGGAATAAAGCCCTTGGCACATGTTAAGATTTTGATCGCTGCCTCTTCCTGTGGGATTGTGATTTTTTGCCCCGGTGAGATATCAAAAATATCTTGAATGGCGGCCATAAATTTACTTCTTTCCTCTTCAGACTTCTCAACAGCTTTACGACATTTGTCAAGTTCTACTTGAGCCATGCCAGCAGTATAGGGTGTACTGGTGGCTAGGCCAAACAAGGTAGCCCCTACACCACCAATAACCGGAGCCAGGGCCACTCCAAGGTCCAACCACTTGCTGGTAGTCTCAGCAAATTGCTTCCCTTTATAGCGTTCCACCATGTGCATCATTAAGGCACGATCCTCGGGTCTCTGATCTCGCAACATGGCATAAAGATCGTTGCCGCCCACTGCACTTCCACGTCGAAAGATGGGATGTTCAGCGATCGGAATCCCGTACAGCAGCGCGGAATCTGGGACTGGGTAGACTTTATGGATGTAGTCATGCACCTGAATTGGGGTACAAGATTCCATCAGGCGACGCAGTGAATAAACTCCCATCAAGGCACTGTTAACATTCCTCTGACTCTCCAATAATTTCTCAAAGACTTGAGCGGTCATTTTTTTTTATTCTATAGTCACAACTTTTTTTCAAAGTACTTGGGACACGTCGCACGTTTCCGTGGTTGGACTGGCACACAAACCTCGGATGCCTGGCGACGCTTACGTTGTAAAGTTAAGAAGCTCTTGTATAATTTTTCATAATCCTTGGTGGCTTGGCTTAAAGTACTAAAGACCATGCTGTCCGGTGAACTATCATATTTTAGCCGGCGCGAAAAAGTAAGCGGTTCTTCACCGAGACCAACCTGTTTCCACAGTCGAAGTAAGGCCATGAAACGCGTCCTTTGGCTCGGCATCTCACCAATCCACGTAAAGATAGTCACCTTCCCCGGTTCATCACTGTAACGGATGACTCGAAACTTGAGTTGTTGATCTGTGATAACATCCTGGGGTGGTTCCAAGATATGCATAACCTCTATGCCCGGTAAACTTATGCCTTCCACCATGGGTGGGGGTAAGAGAAGAAAATCGACCCGACCTTCCAGGGCGGCTTTCAGTTGTTCAGGTTTATCTTCTCTGTTAAGTCTAACCGTACTCAGACCCCTTGCTCGGGCTTCAATGGCAAAGTTACTCAGACCCTTCTCAAAGTTACTCCAGATCAAGGTGGGTTGAGGCCGACGCTGGTACATGTCTAAGATGTTTTCAAACTTACGACTGGGCCTGAGGTTGCTGACCATCCTGCCGTAGGCTAGGTAAGGATTATTGGTTTCTTCCTCAAAGACTTCAATCTTGAGTTCATCCGGGATAAAGCCAAGAGCCAAAAGTTCTTGTTCTGATAGCATTTGCAACATAATTTTTTGAAGGACTGTTACTTGTTCCTGGCTTAGGTCATAGGTTTGGGTGACGTACTTAACTTGTGGAAAGTGGCGTAACATAACCCGGTCTTTTTGTAGGAAAGGATTATAGGTTACAATGTAAGGTTGTAGATCTTTACCCAACTTGACCGTATCTAACTCCATGATAGTACCCAGCTTCCGATAATATTGGTACGCGGCTCCAATAATGGCCATACCTAACATACTTAACAGACTCACATCCAGATAACTTAATTGCTTCACCAAAAAGTTCATGGGCTTCAGTACCGCCAGCAAAAATTTCCACAGCGGAATCGTCCACCGCAACTTCTGGGCATCCTTTCCTTCGAGGGTAAAAAGGTCCTTGGGGATCCGTGCCCTCTCAGATTCCGGAAGTTGACGAAGTACAGGTTCCAAGTCATCATACTGGCCCTGGCAACCTGATCCTTCCACTCGGCACAACTGCTGCAACAACATCTGAGTATTAACCATGATTACTGTGCTGGCAAATGCCGGTTCGGACATTTGTTGCTGTTGTCGGTAAAACTGACGGAATACCTGTTGTTGCGGGGTTAAGTCTGTGTTTTCTCCCATAAACCTAAACATATCTACTAAGAATCCTTGACCATAAAAGTCTGAAAAGTTCGTCAAGTACGACATAATGCCCTGACCGCGCAAGATGTTAAAGTCTCCCTTAACTTCCGCGTATTCGGGATACTTCTGTCTTAACTGAGCCTCCGAATAACTTTTAAACCGAAAGTATGCAATAATGTGGCTAACAATACGACTAAAAAGTGCATACAGTATAGTCATGGTAATCAAGTTCTGGAAAAATTTATAGGTAGGCTTCAGAAGCAAGGGGCTCAAGTAACCCTCCGTGGCGGCTCTGGTCTTATTAATCCGGTAATACCGCGCCTGAAAAGCTTTGCGGGTGCTGGGTATTACATCTCTACCGGCGGCAATATTGATTAAGAGCCGCAGATCCGAAACGTGGGTTTTAACTGGAGTTCCGGTCAAGAGCAACACCTTGAAGGACCTTTGTAAACTGCGTAGTACTTGTTCCCGCTGGGTTAGATTCCAGACACGTTGACTGGTAAGTAACGGAATCAACAGGTGGCACTCGTCAACAACAACTACCGTCTTCTTGGTAATCTTGACATCGTCCAGCTCTTCAGGTACAGCCAAGCGGTACTGAGTTAGTTTGAGTTCAGCTAAACCCTGAACCCACTCGGAGTGCGCACTGACGGGAGCTATGATAAGCTTCGGAAACTTGGGGAAATTGGCTAAAAACAAAAGCGCAGTCTTGGTCTTACCTGTACCCATAGTGTGGTTAACCACTAAACCATGTTTTTCCGGATACCGGCTGACTAACTGTTCTATAGCTTCTCTACGAAACTTTCGGTAATGAAAATCACTCAACCGACCTAGCATCTTTTTTTTTTATTGTTAAGGTTTATTTAAAGCTTTTAGGGCTTCAACCAAATTCTTTAATGCAACCGAGCCTTCAGGGCTGCGAAAGTACGCGACGCTTGGAGTTACTTGATCTTCCCACCATACACGACGCGCATAATCAAACGGTCCACGAGGGACCCTTGGTACTCGTGCTTTAAATGGGCTGGGATGGTCTGTGCTGTGGTCACTGATATCAAAAGTTACCTTGAAACGCGGCACAGTTTCCCACATAGCCAGTAATTGTCCTTCATCTGTGTACGCGGACCAACGGTGTGGGCTGTGGCTAGTGTGCATCCAACACACATGACCTGCGGATCGCGGGCGCTTCTTAACTTGGCCTAAACGCAGCCGTAACTTGTAACCAGGCCTAGATCTACACAACAAAGCTTGCCGTCCTTGTTCCACAACTTCACAAAAAGGTTCGATAAGTTGATAGTACTCGGGAGGTATGGGAACGACACAAACCGGTCCACTTAACGAGTTCTGTAAAGGTGCCATACGAACCTTTTTAGGATTAATTCCAGGAAAAAACTCAGCAACACAAGTACTATGGGATACTTTAGCCATTTACAGTAAAACTTGAAAGTTTATATAAACCAGGAAAAAAAATTAAAAAATATTCTGAACCTACATATGGTCAGTCATCAACATCCATATCGATTATACGACATGGAGCAGTGGTGGGCCTCTGCCGTAACCGAAAGTATTTTCTTCCATCATAATACCGTAACAAAAATCATCATTATCTTTGTAATTTTCATAAACTTCTCCAACTAAAGAATTCCCAGCTGGCAATTTGTTACTGATTAATATCAACAAGGACCCTTCAGGTGGTAGCTTAAGTCGACGTCTTATACTAAACAAAAATTCACCCCATGCCAAATCTTTGGGGACCAACATCTTTTTCCGGCTCCACTTGAGGTCCGGACTGTTGGATTCGAGAATAAACGGGCATCTACCCGGATGAGCCTTTAAAATTTTGGCACTTTCAGCTTGGCGTTCTTCAAGAGACTTACTTAATCGATAGTCCATCGTTTGTGTTTATTTACACAAAATTATAATGCCCTACAGGACAACAAAACCGGGATGTCACAAGGCCAACAAAAGGCTACGGAGCTGGCAAAGGTCTTGGACAGACTGACACCACTGCGACAAAAGTCTACGATGCAAAAGCGCGCCCTCATCGAGCATATGCAGAAAACCGGACAGACATCGGTGACTGCCCATGGCAAGACTTTTACACTAGAGCGCAAGGACAAAATTCCGGGACTTAGTTACAAGTCCGTTCAACAAATGTTAACAGGCTACGAATCAGAGTTTGAAGTAGACCTGGATATTCCTGACCTCATCAAGTACATGAAAGAAGATAACAAGAGACGAGCCAAGACTAGCATCACGCTGAAGATTACATAAAAAAATATAAATTATATTTATAAAAAACATTATGAACTTAAATTGGGTATTCACAACCATTTTCGCGTACTTCTTTTTTGCGGTTATTACCTCCGTACTCACTATTGTAAGCTATTATAATTCATGCGAAGCTGTGAGAGGAGAAGACAAAACTCATGTGGTGCTAATGATGTTAGCCAACATGATCATCCCTTTTGTTACATTTTTTGTGTTTGTAAGATACGACAGCGTGAAGTTTGTTGCTGCTATCACGTTTATTTTATTAATGGCCATGGCCATCTTAAATGTCGTTGTTATTGCAGACAAATTTAAAGGACAATATACCAGTTGGTTGTATTTTGCCATTGGTTTGAATGCAACTCTCATAGCCTTTGCAACGTTTTTGTTTATTTTTGCTTTAGTTATTAAATATAAGAGTTGGAATGAAGCTTGGCACGCCGACCGAATTAGGAAATTAGAAGGTTTGTCTAAAGCACAGAATTCTTCAGTATCAAGCGAAATAGAACAATCTCTCAAATTCCTTAGTTCGCCCCGAGGAACTGAAATGCTTAAAAGCTTAAGTCCATCGCAACGTAACAATGTTATTACAGCCCTCACCTCGGCATCGTCTAGAGTAAAAAGCTAAATTTGTTCTTATAAAGGCGTAAAGTTAGGATCCCCAGTTGGTGCGGGTGCGGCTCTAGGAGCTGCTGATGCTTGTGCTGGTCTAGCCGGAGGTGCCGTCACCCTAGTTTGTTCTGGTTGATGTGGGGCTGGAGCTGGAACTGGAGCCGCAGGTGGAACGCTGGAATGCTGTCCCCCGGCGCCCAGAATTTTAGCTAGACCCCCACCTCCACCACCCCCAGCCTTCTTAGCCTTACGACGCTTGTAATAAAGATAACCCACCACTAACACAACTACACCTAAAAGCACAAACTTGCCGTATTTTTTCACAGCATCCATGGGTTTAGGTTTAATGACAGGTGCGGGAGCTTGTCCACCAAAGCTAAGACCTGGTGGTAATTCCATACCTCGCGGTGTTGGGGTCTTGTTATGAGGCATAAATGTTTTTATTTATCTGAGGTTTGAAATAGTTGAGTCAGGATAAATGAACACACTGTCGTCGATCAAACTCTGAGTTAGCCGTACTTAAAAAGCCATCTTCCAGGACTTGTGCTTCCAAGGTCTTGAAGGGTGGTCGATAAGGTTCTAACTTTAACATCCCTCTGGGCTTCCTGAACTGGGTACATTTCATCGTCTGCAGCAAGATCGAGGTCCCCCAGTGATTCATACTTCCACGTTCCTGTGGGACACGGTAGCCGTACTGTACATGTTGATCCATGTTACATAATGAATCGGCTAACTCAGAGAGACTATCGATATCGGGCGCCAAGTCCACATAGTTATCATGAAAGAGCCGGGTACCCATGTACAACTCTGAGGTAAAGCGGTAGTGCATGACCTGATCCCGTTTACCTTCGAATAAAGCCTTGGTCACATCAAAGATACTACCACGATTGTCAGATCCAGCACTGTGTTGCTCACACAGGTACATCATTTGCCGAATATCTCCATCTGCTTGACGTGCCAGGCGGTACAGCGTGTTCTGACTATACCTCTTATAATGCCGCTTCCCATACTCGACTAGATCTTTAACATAAACCTTGTGAAAGAGGACCGGGAGCGCAAAGGGTTGAAGAGGCTTGAGAGTTTTGATTGACCGGTGGTTGCATGTACACAAGATGGGATTGCGCTTGCTCAACTTGCGATAACGTGTAAAGAACTTGACCATGATGGCCACCTCTTCGGGTTTCATCCCATCGATCTCATCTAGTAATAACAAGGACTTGCGGCGCGGCTTTTTCTTCTCTCCTTGAACCCGGAACCCCGGTACAGAACTGGAAGCCGCACATTCATACAAGTAATTTTCTATAATCCAAGTCTTTTGCGTCGTCTGAGTCTTCCGATCTCGGATATATTCTTTTCTAGACATGGAAGCATTGACCTCAATTACTTCCAGGCCTAGACTCTTGCCCAAGGCCAGAGCTGTGGTAGTTTTACCAACCCCAGGCTTCCCGTACATGATAGCCAAAGGGTGGCGTGGTGGGGCTTCGCCATTAAAAGTGTTGAGCCACTGTATCAACTTCTTGACCGCTTCTTTTTGTCCAATAATTTCACGGATCCCAGGTTGATAACCGGATTGCGAAAAGGGAACCGGACTCAGAGACAATTTTTTTGGAGTTTCCACGGAAGGTTCCACAGCGGGTTTCACGGGAGGTTCCACAGCGGGTTTCACGGGAGGTTCCACAGCGGGTTTCACGGGAGGTTTCACAGCGGGTTTCACGGAAGGTTTCACAGCGGGTTTCACGGAAGGTTTCACCGGAGGCTTAACTTTTGTTTTGGTTCGGCGTTTCCCAAACATGGGATCGGCATCATCATCATCTTCAGAGGTCCGGCGTCTTCTCCGACGTCTTTTTGGCGCGGCTTCGACTCTCTTGGGGCGTTTCTTGTTCATAGTTCTCCTTTTCTCCATCAGTTGATAACGCATCTCTGTTTCTCTCAGGGCTTGACGGCGACGGCGTTGTCGTTCCAGGGATGACATGTTGATTGGGTACGGTAAAAGCTAGAAAAGTGGGAAATAATTGGTCAATGATGGGTGTGATGTTATCATTATTAGAGAAATAAGTGCGTAGAACTTGCTGAAACTGATCTGAGAAGACTTCACCATTCAAAAAACTCAAGACACGCTTAAGCTTTGAGTTGGTGCTAAAGAGTTTGTACAGCACAAAACCCATAGCTAAAAATAACAAAGCAAACAAACAATAAAGAACAATAGTGTGCACATTAAGCTTCATGACTTCTTTTTAGATTGTTTAGCGCGATTTTTTGTGGATCCAGATAAGCACATACAACAATGTGAGAAAAATGTAAATGAACCACAGGACCACACAAATGCTAGTTATTCCCAAGTATTCACAGGCAAAAATAACCAATAAAGGTACGGTGAGCTTGATGGGATCATCATAAAAGTGACAGTTCACATCAAAGTAAAGCTCGTATGCAACCATACCCATTACCAGTAAGGTAAGCTCCATATTGTTCTTTTTAATCGCTACGCAAGATGGACTTCACAAACACCGGGAGGAACACAATACTAAAGAGTTGTGCCCACGTGCTGCTTTTCCCCACCAATTGTTTCAGAGTAGCTTCAGGAATGGGCCGATTCTTGGCTATATCATCCATGAGTGCGCCCCGCATCTCTGGAGTGATGGTATCCTTGTCTAACTTGTTGGCCCCGTACATCAGCACCAAGGGCGCGGCTAGGTTCCCCAACATCTTCTTAGTTTCTTGGCTTAACAGGCGTTCCTGAAACTCTGCAGGTGTCACAAAGCGGTCAGAAGCCATGTAGACATTATACATCAGAGGCACGGCTATCGCACTGGCTCCCAGCAACTTGGCCAAGATCTGCTTGCGTAAAATCTGGCGTGTATTTTCTTTGCGGACCTCTGGTTCCATGGCTTTCAAGAAAACTCTCCTGGGCACCACAGCCAGGGCATCACCAATGCACTCAAACCTAGCGGTATGGATCTGACTCTGAGATTCCAGACCCATCAATTTTTCAAATTTTTTCAAGGTAGTTCGTGGCATCTTGGTTTGTCGACGTTTCTCTAAGATCTTACTCGCTAGGTCAGCCCACCATTTCTGGGGTTTATCTTCGGTAGAAGTAACGCCATGCCAAGAGAGCCAAGCCACCAGAAAGTTTCGTGTCACTTTGTAAGGATCGAAATCCGAAAAATCCATCAAGGCTGGATTATTACCATGAGTCCTCATATCCTCAGCGCTTAGCTCTGCCAAATATTGATGATCCCATAACGTTTGTGGGTAAATGTACCGATACTTAAGCCACGCGTAGAGTAGCTCGGTATCTTCCAAGTAAGGATTAAAGAGCTGCTTGGTAGTACCCAGAAGTTCATCATAATAACAAAAATCCGCGTGCAAAAAAATACGTAATTTTTCATCTTGACAAATCATTTTTTTTGGAGTTTGTTTTATTTGTTGGTACAAGAATTAGTCTGCCGCGGATGGTTCCTCCTTCACAGGGCTCCCGATAGGTTCCTTTACCGAGCTTTCACTAGATTCTGGTTCGGCTTCACCCCAAGTCCACCAACCCTTGCGTTTCACATGTTGTTCTCTCCATCCAACCAACCCGGGTTGTTTCTCCTCTTCTGCCCTCGCGATCACATCCACCAAAAGATCAATTACTTCATCGTCCACTGGAGCAATATCCGAGAACTCCCGCACTTCTTTATAATCGCGGGTCATCTTTTGCTCTAACATCTGGTGAGCCTCCCTTTGTTCATTTTTAAGGATGTTAGACAAGTCTGTCATTGTGGCAAGTTCGGCTACACATCTCGCATCCGTCACGTTCTCCAGTTTGTTCCTCAGTTCACCTTCAGGGAGCAAACCTGTTAAGCCCAGCACCGAGAGCCAGCAAGCGCTCGGGAATCTACTCAGGCGACGTTTAAGGGCCTTGCGTTGTGTTGGGATCATGTAGCTGATACCAACGGCACCGAGAGCTCCGGCGGCACCCAGAGCAGCGCCTGTAGCCAATCGCTTCGTAAAGCTTGGGCGTTTCCGGCTGGCTGCATACATATTAATACATTTTTGTAATTCTTCTTTGTCGGAATCGCTCAGAGACGGATTCTTTTGAAGCACGATAAGTTTTTCGTAGGCACTGTCTGAGATTTGTTCTAACCGGCTTAATTGTAACTCATTTCGCCGTATGGCCACCTCGACAGCCTGAAGAATGTCCGGGCGGACCTCGGAACCACCGGAGAACGCTAAGGCTGCATTGTACAAATCCTGTGGGCTTTGGTTTTGTTGGATGCTAAACACTAAACCTTGTAATTCATCTTTGCGCAAGCCTTCGGCACGCTTACCTTGTTGAGCATTCCCGTATTCTTTCACGTACTGAAGCAAATCCTTGGTTTCTGCCCTACCCACTGGAGTTAAGCGCAAAACCAAGGCTTGAAAAGAGTTTAACCGACCCCCAGCGGTAGGTAAGGCGCGCCTTCCTCGACGAATAACCTGTTGAATCACATCTTTGGAAACTCCTACTTGGGTTAGCTTTCTCAACGCGTCTTGTAACTCTGGATCCGGGTCAACGCGTGTATTGCCACAACACGTACCGCCGCATGCCAGAGTAACCAGGCAGCTCAAGTAAGATTCATTATCTTCCATCGGATTGCGGTTCCATTGGCCGGAACAACGGATACGTGGTGGATCTCTACCTCCCAGGGCCACCCTTAACTTGTCCTTAAAAGCCTTGAGTGTTTTGGTCTTTTTGGCAACACCCCATAAAGCTCTCAACATTTGCCGTTGACTTTTGGGTTTACATATGTTGGACATCCCTTTTAATGTTTGTTTAGTTAAAAAAAAATATTTTATCTGAATCAAAACGTATGAAAAAGTTGCGTAGACAAGTAGAAGATGCTTTAACTACTACTACTGCTGCTGAACCTGCTTGTGATTCAGCATATATTCCGGATGTTTTTGATGCTCAGGCTCGACGCAAACCTCTGGGACCACCCTGTATCCCTTATGTCAGCACAGATCAGTACGTGGTCAGACCCTTGAGTATGGATTATCGTGGTGCCGGGTGTGGTTCGTTTTGTACTTACCCGGTCCAGAATCCTTACGGTTACGAGGTTCCACCCAATGTCTGTTTCCCACCGGGTACCACGCAAGCCAACACGCGAGAATTCTTTCCGGGCCATAACACCTATAAGACTGTAATGGACCCGGTTACCGGACATGTCTACCGACCTAAGCCGGATGAGAGTTTTTGCCCGCGGCAATTTTGGAATCAAGGTCAAGCAACCTTACCACATGTACCCCTGGCGGGTGGGGATCCTAATGTGCCACGACACGACCACCACCGCCAATCTTATCAAGAAGATCCCATCAAGGCTCCCCAAATCCCCGTGGCAGATACTACACCGGATAGTTCATCTACCGAGCTGCGATTTGCCAACCGAGAGTATGGGTATCCTTTTGAAGACGTAGAAGAAGCGCCCACAGATAGTAGTGCGGCCATTAATTCTCGGATGTGTGTCTTGAATAAGATCTTTCCCGGTGAACAAGAGGTCAAGAGTCATCGTTGGGTTACCGATGATCGATACTGGGGTGAACAACGAGTGGCTAATGTGTACGTGAAGCCTTACCCTTCCCGATCTGTGAAATACACGAACAGCTTGTATTCAACTCCATACAATAGTACTCAGAATATGATCTCGACTGGGATCCTGAAAAATGCTTATACCGGTGAAAATTATGAATGTTTTGAGAATCAGGTACAACCCCCAACCTCAACTACCAACCAAATCCCCGAGTATCAGTTGAAGCAAGCCAACCCACGCTTGATCTGGGCTATGGGCGGTTATAATCATCATCAACCGCCACCAGCCAAGACGGAACAGCCGGGTTACGTCTTTAACCCGGTGAGTGCCCGAGGTGGTGCACCACCCTTTGGATCCTCGACATTTGCCGATGATATCCGGTCTCAAGAAGAACAAATCGCACTACGGGATGTGTTTAATAATCAGGATGGTAACTTACCCTGTGAACCTTCGTTGTACGGTGAACGTCCCCAGGGTTACTTTGGTTTAGTGCCCCGGTTAAGGACGGTTCCTTACTTACCACCAACCAACGAGCTCAGCAAGGAAGGATACATGCCGGTGGCCGATAACTTGAACCCGGATCAACGTCAACGAGAACAATGGACCGGTAAATTCTATGCGCGGCGAGATCCTCTCCTCGCTACGCGTACACCCTTACCGGGTCTAGTTAATGGAGTGGAAGCAATCTCGGAGATCCCATTAGAAACCGATCACGTGTTTCATGAAGGTCTCGAGCGTGGCTATGTGGGTCCCGTGAGTGGATCTCAAAACGCTGGGGATACCTTGGTCTCTCAGCACAACATCCGGCAAACGTTAAAATCCGAGGCTACACTCCCTGTGGGACCCGCCGAAGGTGCACCCCAACATTCGACCCAGGCTAGCAACCAACAGTTAAGGACCACGTATAAAGGTCAATCATATGCTAGAACACCAGCCGCCGCAGCTCGAGACTTTGCTAATGGTCAGGTCATGGAAGGAGTGCGGTTAAGAACTACCACCAAGAACCCTCAGACCTATCGGACCGCACCCATTGAACCCAACATTCGTGCCGGTATTATTGTGACTGACAAAACCGTTAGGTATTCTCTCAAAACGGCAGCAGCCGAGAATCCCTTCCGTCTTGCGGGTAACCCATCCATGGAAGCTGGTAGTGTTATCGCGTCCTTAACCACCCTGAAACCCACACTCAAAGAGACAATGCAGGAGACCTTCCCAGTGACCAATGCGGAAGGTGATGATGCGGGTTATGTCCTGGTCGACAAGAACCTCCGACATACCTGGCGGACGGTGGACACAGACAGAGAATTCGTACCACCCGTAGACGCTGGGCGCATGGGAGATAACACCGGACCCGGTGCAACTTCAACCACCCAACATCGTGGGTGTCTCCCACTGGCCTACCTACCCGGAGCTTCCATGCTTCCGACGGGCGTCGGGGGTAGCACGGCGCGTATTGTACAACCTTTACAACGTAGAGTTAGGTATACTAAAGAAGATGTTATTAAGCCTCTGGGCCCTGAACAATTACCAGAGAGTCGGATGCTCTACATCCCTGCCGTAAGATCTACACTACGCTCGGAACAAGAGAGACAGGAATTAAGTGATGATTTATGTGATTTTTAATTGGACTTGTAACTTACTGAGAGGTAACTTAAAGGGCCGGTTTAAGGGTAACACTGACAAGAGGCGTCTCTGTACTGCTTTATCATCCTGAAATTCTGCCAGGCGGCTTCTCAAGTATTGGATTCGAGCCCGGCGCCATTTAGGTGGTGGTAAACGGTTTAATCCTAAGTATAACAACCCTTCGGTGCTAACATCCCAGTAACCATACAAGATAATAAAACAATCTACCAAGATGTCAACAAATGTACCACGACCTTGTAAGATCTCAACTTGCATTTTTTTTTATATATTATGGACAAATATTAAGACTTTACAGACTGTGAGTATGGACGATGCCAAATATTATTTATCAAGACTTTACAGACTTAAACCAAAACCATTAATTCCTGACCTTTGGAAAATTGTGATTATGTATGCATATTCTAATCAGTGCTGGGCTTGCTTTGAAGATTTTAGTTCGCGCAACAAGCTATTTAATCATCTGCGAAAACCATCTTTCAATTGTCCGAGGGTTGAGAGTTAAGTTGAGGTTGAACCCAAGCCTTGAAGCGTAGGCTACCCAGCAGGCGTGCGGTATCCTTTTCTTTAGCGTCTCCAATAGGGCGCGTCCTGCATGCCAAGGGGTGAACACGGTAGGATTGATTATATTTTACCGGAAAGAGCTTTGCACGTTGATCGTCGGTAAACGGGCTGCATGCGCTCTCAAAGTCTTTACACAGACCAGATCGCCGGTTTTGTAACGTGTCACACTTGCAGGAGCACTTTTGAACCAGACCGCGGTAACGCGCTTGAAACCAAATCAAACGAGAGTTGTGGGTATAAGGTGGGTTCTTCAAGTTTTGACAAAAGGTTGAAAAGTCCCCACGCACAAAGATTGTGTACTTGGTTTTGGCCGAGTTGAGAGATAGCTGTGAGATCGTTAGGGCTTTGTATCTCGGGTGCATTTCCCGCAGCTTATTTCGCAACAATATAGCAACTTTACCTTGTGGATCTAAGCGTGTACACTTGCGCCTCAGCGTAGCCTTTTCTTCCTCTGACAAGAGCGTGATTTGTTTGGTTTTGCCAAGGCGCGCATACTTTCGACCGGGAGTAATTTTGGCGGTCAACAAGTCCAGGTGTTTTTTGGTCAAAGAATCCACCAATTCGGGGCTAATACTGGGACAACCGGGGTAAGGAGCGAAACCTTCTAACAATGGCGTGCCTGGATCGGCGCGGATGCTGCAGAATTGGACAACTGCGCCAAAGTTGCGCGGTTGCTTCATCTTGCGGGAGTAATTTTGATCCACCACAAACCGTTGAGTGCGTTCATCTGGTATCAACATTTCTCGCAGATTGTAAACTCTCCCTTGGTCTACCTTGCCCACATAGGAACATTCCCCACAACCTCTCTTGTGACATAGCTTACACTCCCCGGACTTGTGAGAACCCACCATGCGCAAGCTTCCAGTTAACACGGAGAAGTCCACAATGTCAGTCACAGTGTTCACCAATACCTGTTTCTTTTTAAGGCGTTGGAATAAGGGTGCAAGTTTGGAGCGAATAGCTTGAGTAATGATAATCCATTGTTGCGCATTGACAATACAATGTGGAAACGTAATGTGCAGGTTACCATCCTTGTAATATGCAGGTTCCTTTGTCTCAGGAACTGCTTCTTCTTCTTCTTCTTTTTCTTGTTCTTCTTTGTCTTTCTTCTCAGGTTCCGACTGACCCAACAACAGCTCGCTAATATCAATCTCTGGTAAAGCTTGTTGCTTAGCGGCTTCTTCTTGTTCTGCTAACCACTGGGATATATCGCACACCATCATCATAAATCTTCTAGCCTTGCCTTCTGCTGGGTAGAATTCTTGTACCGTGCGCCCAATAATACTGCAAATCAAGGAGCGTTCCTTGTCAGTCCAGCACCGTTTAGGTGGCTTGAACTTAAAGTCCAAATCCACAAAGAACCGGAAGTTGGGGGAGGACTTGATCTCCGTAATAAACATTGGGATACGATTCATGCAATCACTGGCAAACTTGGAGTGAAAGCCTTGCTCATCATCGACGTAGAAGACGCCACCCAGAGAACCATCCATCGAGCCATGGGTCCAGGTGTTACGGGAAGAACTCTGATGATGGAAACTATTATCCCGAATAAACTTGAGTAACAAGGAGGATGGTGGAGTCAAGGTACGACGAGCCATTTTTGATCACCTACAATAATAAAGGTTCGGACTTTTGAACAAATGAAAATCTTAGAATGTCACTACCCGGAACAAGCCATTGCCGAGTTATTACGGCTAATACCCTCTTATTCACCACCCACCGTAGTCTTCGATATCGATGACACCGTTATCGAGGGGGAGCCCCAGAAACTGATTAAACCTCTCTTCAATCTTTACCTCCACTTTCGCTCTATGCCCAAAGCTAGGATTTACTTTATCACCGCTCGCGAATCCTCGGATGTTAACGTCCGGTATACGATCCAAGACCTGGCCAGGTTTAATATGGGATCCTACCACGGCTTATTCCTCAGGCCAGCCACTGAATATGACCTCGGTGCCTTTAAGGCTAAGCGTCGGAACTATATTAATCGGAAATCACCTGTCAAGCGGAAAATTAATATTAATATTGGTAACCGTTGGTCTGATCTTTTTAGTCCAGCGGAAGAGAAAAGGTATGCCCAGCAGCTACAACGGCTTAAGGTAACTCGGTTCTACATCTTACAAACTGGCAAAATCTTAAGGCTAAAATTACCTACTCTTTGGGCGGATAAGCGTAGAGCTAAAGTGCGCAAGGGTAAGCCATGTAAGATAGTCAAGATAAAAACAAAAACCTTAAAGAAAAAACGATCACCTCATCATGCCAAACGCACTAAGCGGTCTCGACATTAGGGTATGGGGTCCTGCACTCTGGAAAACCTTACATACAATCTCATTTACTTATCCTAAACAACCCAGTGCCGAGGATAAGCACTGGTACCGTACCTTCTATGAAAGCTTAGCCCACGTCTTACCTTGCGTAAAATGCCGCAGTCATTGGGCCCAGTTACTCCGAGATTTTCCGATACGTTTAGATTCTCGCCAAGCTTTGTCGGAATGGGTGGTAGAGGCACATAATCAAGTTAATGAAAGAAGTAAAAAGCCGCGTAAAGAATACGCTGAGGTTCTAGAAGAATACAGGCCTCCCACACAAGCTCAAGCCCCAATGACACGTTCCACCGGTCGACCTCTCTATCCTTGGCTTATGCCCCTCAGCGTCTTGATTGTGTTGGCTCTCACTATTTACATCATTGTACATCTAACATCGCGTTCAAGTAGCTAAAATATAAAAAAAGGTAGGTCTGCATTAAAAAAATGGACTGGTGGCAACTTTTACTCATGGTCGCATCTTGTGGTGCTGCCTTAATGTTTATTTATGCGCCCCGTAGTAAGCCAGTGGTCTACGAGCCAGCTCAACCAGTTCTTGCACCTAACCCGGTGAAAGAAATGTTAGCCAACTTGAAAAATGAGACCCCAGATGCTGATATACGGGAAAAAAATAATTCTGTTGAGTAAAAGATAAAAAACAACAAACCTCCAATGAGTTGTCAACGTAAGCACTTGAAGTCTTTAGTCAACCAAGGTTACTCGATCCCAGTCAGTGCATTTGAAACCCCAGGGGCTCCGGGTGTGCCTTGTGAATGTGCTGGATTTAATCCTATGCTCAGAGCCTATGGTGGACCTTTTACACCCGACGGTAAGCGCGTGAACTTTTATCAAGATTCATGGGTCCCTTGGAATACTCGGATTAATCCTCTACGCATCGAACCTGAACAGTACCCTACGGATTCTTACGCGTACTACCAAACTGCTTATAATGCCGGCTTCATGCCTATCCCTAACTTGGTCTCTTCTAGTGGTCATTTTGCCACGTTACCCGTACAGTACATGCACGGTGATTACACTTACACTAATCCGCAGGCTGGGACATTCCGGTAAGCCAATCTTTGCCACGAGTGATGGCTTGGCTTAGAATCTGGGTGGCCACTGGAGACTGTGAAATTTTGGAGACAATATCTTTATAATTAGGTACCAGATCTTGGCGTTTCCCTGGCCTTTCACGGCTGGGCGTTAAGAGTTCACTTTCACTGGTAAAGTTTATATCACTCCTTAAAGTTCGACCCGCCCATTCCAGGTACTCTCGTGGACGCTTACCAGCCGCCTTAAAAAAGCTATCGACCATTTCCATGCTAGGTAAGACTGCCACAACTGTGGCCCAGCATGTATATCGCTCAGTCTGAAATTTCGAAGTAAACTCAACTGGTGCGGAACGACAAACCTTAATACTTTTAATGTAAGGTCGAATATCTAGAGGGTCTGTTGCCGTGTGCTTACGCACCGCCCGATCTATCAGGTTCAATAAAACATAACGATTAAGTTGAGTTTGACCCAAGTTTTGTAAATTAATCTGGAGGCCCATGATATGATCATAGTTCCCTGTCAAATAAATTGGTACTATGCCACCTTTCAGATTTACCCAAATATTGAGATCCAAGTATTCAATAGGACACATTTGAGACGAGGACGCAGAGTTGCCCATTTTTTGGAGTAACAAGAATAAAAAAAAACAATGCAGGCTTTACTAAGCCAGTACCTGGAACTTATCCAAGAAGCTGAGACACCAGAGGACCTCAGTAGTGTTATGTTTAGATTTACTGGGGGCCACTTGTTGCCTCAAGTTGTGTTTCATAACAATGGTATGATACGGTCTTTCTCTGATTTAGAATCTCGAGCCCGCGAAATGTTAACACAAATCTTCAAAGTAAATACGTTAGAGCAAGAATTCTCAAGGTTTGCCCTCTTGCTACAAGATACCCCACAAGCACCTTTACCGGACTGGCCCAATAAACTTCCCACAGGCCTAACAGTACGACAACGGCGGGCTTGGTTACTGCAACACCGGTACAGAGAGCCGGGATTATTCTTTCGTTCGGATGGTTCACCCCGTTAAGAAATACATCATTGAACAAATAAAAAAAAAATGGATTTTATATCAGATTACAAGACTAAATTACTTCAACAACTTGAAAATGATTTGAAGTTTGTACGGCCGCGCGACCTCGGCATCTTAGAACACAAGTATCATGAGATTATTCGAGATGTACCCAAACAGCACGTGAATGCTCTGACCGAACAAAGCTTTCTGGGTCTTAAATTAATGGCTATTCTGGGCCCGCGACCCGAGGGTCTGAGTGATGTAGAATACATCCATCATACTGCAGAATATTTTCGGCTGCTGGATTGTGCGTTCAAATACACGTTAGAAAAACCGACACCTTAAAAGCAAAACCAACAGAATGCCCAGCAAAAAAGTCTACCCTTGGAGCCACCTTGTGTCTCAGGTTCCTGAAGATAATGACGAAGGTGGGTTCGTGGATATCATGGATGCCAAACAATCCCAACAATCCTTGAAAAAAGTTCAGAGTACTCTGGCAGAGACACAGACCAACTTTAATTCTTTAGAAGAGATCAGCGCCAAGACAGTGGACGAACTTGAAGAACAAGTCAACCAGCTGCAGGCTCAGTTGAAACAGGTTCAGGAGGAAGCAAAGGCTGCGCAAGAACAGTTGCAGCAACAAGTATCGACAGCAGCCCAAGTAAACTACAATGAATTAATTATGTGCATCTTGACGCAAGCAGTCATTGCCCACAGCCGCGGCTTAGATGCCAAAGATACTAAGCGGCGAACACTCAAAGGTGTCTACAGCTGGCTCAAACAACGCCAACGCATCATGGATTACATTGTTGCGGAAAATATGAACCCGGAACTGCATGACCAAGTTAATGCTTTACTACAACTCGATAAAGATACCATTGTTAACCACATAGATTCAGTCTTGGGGGTACAGCAGGCCTCTACCCAACCCTCCATCCGGTCCACTCAGGCCCCACCAGCGTCCATCCGGTCTAATCAGGCCCCACCAGCGTCCATCCGGTCCATCCGGTCCACTCAGGCCCCACCAGCGTCTATCCGGTCCACTCAAACGTAATTCTTCATCATAAAGAATAAAAGCGTATGTTTTACACTATTATCTTAGCTTTGGTCACGGTTGCGGCTTGTTTTTACTCAAACTGGTTGGCTGCACAGCGGGCTAAGGCTGTAAATAATCAGCGCATAGTAGATACTGTACATGATCTGTTTGAACCTACCTCTAAACATTTAGTCGAAGTTTTATTGGCTTTGCCAATTCTATTTGTACTCAGCACTCGCCAATGGAGTATGGCTCTAAGAGTGCTGCACTTGTATTGCTTGTTAATGTTATTTCGGTGTGTTCTAGTGCATGCCACGATTTTTCCGTCTATCGATCCCAGTTGTGACCGGCCTTTTATTTGCCTGGGCAACTGTAACGATTACATGTACTCTGGACACACTATCCTCTTAACTTTATCAGTCCTAGCCCTAGTTCACCTACGCCTGATTCCCTTAAGTTTGGGCGTTGCGTATTGTTTTTTAGTCATGGTCTTGATCACGTCGGCACGTAATCATTATTTTATTGATACTTTGATTGCTTTTTTCTTTGCTATGGTTGCGTGGCATTACTGCCCGTCGACTATTGTGCGATGATCACTCTCCCATAGTGCGATAAAACCCTTTGTTGCGCCAACGTTTTTCGCCATTCGTGGACAGGGCAAAACTGACGATGCGGCTGCGGCGACTAAAGTCATCAAGAATCCGGCTCACTTTACCGCGGAATGTCCAAACCAACGCCGGCAACCTACGAACAGTGTTTCGATAGTTATACCACACATCAGGGATGCGATCCACATTGACTACCAAGAGCCGGGTTTGAGTTCCGTAAAAACACGGGATTAGGACTTCTCGTAACAAGCGTTGTGCTTCCGGATCACCCTCACGGTGAAGAAATACTAAAATCGGACGCATCTCACGTTGGGTAAACACTTGATACTCTGTAAAGCAACGCATATTAAAGATATTTCGCGAGGTAGGGTTGGGTAAAATTTGTTGAGTCCAAGGTTGGTAGATCTGGTTTTGGTAACAACCCTCCTTATACCGTTGGTCTCGCATGGGAATTTCAGGTTGCATACGAATCATTTCTTTAATCTTAAGCAGAGAGAATTACTTCCACCAAATGTTTCTCCACGGCAATAAATTCACTCATTGCCACAAGTTGCCAATGTTGTGTGTGGGCATTATTAAAGATTAAGATGTAGATTCTGGACTTGGGTGTTTCAATCACCTGTGTATGATGATACCCCCAAGAACTAAATATCACAAAACCGTAATGAACAAATTGTGGGTGATGTTCCAAGAGCCAGCGCAAGCAACCATCTGTGCCTTGAAACAAACGACCTGGTTTTTTGATTAATGCCTGTAAGGTCTCTAAAAGCTTAGGGGTAGCATTTTTGATTACCCTTTCCATGTTGGCACTTCCTCGGGCCCGGCCACTCCGCTGTTCATCAAGAATCATATCGCAAAAGGCTGATAAAGTTTCCACTTTGACACAATTGGCCAACCATTCGCGAACCTGAACCATCGAGAGCCGGGTACCTTCTAGTAAATTTAGTGCTGCGGCTAGGACGTGAAACAAGCAATCACCACCACCACCACACTCTAACAAGTTAAACACAATGGGTGCGTTATGCCACGTCGGCAAATGGGCGGACATGTGTTTAAATGTTGGCGATATGAAAAACCTTACACCTCTTATTTAAAACTCATCCCCATTTTTTCTCTCAGATGGACGACGTCTTAGCAGCTGTGGATTATGATATGGTACCAGTGGATGAAGACCAAACCAACAATATTGAGGACTCCGTGAACCCTGTCGAGGACTCCGTGAACCCTGTCGAGGACTCCGTGGACCCTATCGAGGACTCCGTAGACCCTGTCAAGGACTCCGCTGACGTGTTGGTGCAGGCTGAGGACCAGGCCAAAACTAATCCTTGGGCAGATCAAGCCGATAGCGATTCAGATGAAGCGCCGGAACCCCCTACCAGGCTCAATCCTGACGCAGCCCCCTACGAAGAAGGTGAAATCCGTGAAAAAATATGCCGTTACTATACTACGTCCAGAGGTTGTAAGCTCGGCCAAGAGTGCTCATTCGTGCACCGCCGTAAGCCTTGCGCCTTCTTTAATACGCCGAACGGCTGCTATAAAGGAGATCAGTGCAATTTTGAACACGTAGAAGGTGTGAATCCTTCAAGTCGTCTACATCCTTGTCCCAATGACGGCTGCCCAAACCTTTGTCTTGGTCGTCAATGTGCCTCTTGTCACGAAAATCGGGTGCGTCAGCGTCCCCAAAGAACCGCGCACCTTTGTCCCGAGTGCCAGTATAACACTTGCATGGGTCGTCGTTGTCGAGAATGTCATTACGCCAGCCGCCGCGACCGTCAAAGTTCCTACGAGCGCTCCAGAAATCGTTCCCGAGAGGATTATCGTCGGAGAGCCTCTCCGAATCGTCGTTATCGATCGCAAAGGGAGGACTCCCGTGAAAGAAGGAGATCTTACCATCCTTATCGAAGGGATGATTATTAAGAGACCTAGCATAAAAACTTACTAACCCTATTAGTTCCGGCGAAGGACTCTCTGAATTTTTCAACTGTTGCAATGAATAAAACAATTTATACTTTAATTCTCCACGATCCATTCTATTATTTTTTTTGTATTAATCATCATCTTCTTGCTTTGCATCACAAGCATCTTGGCATAGCTTAAGCGCTTGTCGGTAATTGCTGGTTTTATATGCTAGAAAGGCTCCCATAAAAGCATAACCCACTAGGCCTGTAATGATCGCGTCACTGGTAGCTATCATGGATTTTTGGGGGGACGATGGTTGCACAGGTAACTTGGAGGTTAAGAATTGTTGAGGGCGAGGTCGTGGGCTGCTAGGAGGACTTGGTCTCGGACTTTTCGGGGCTGGAGGACTGACTGGTTCGTCATCTTCTTCGGAATCTAACCACCATGGTGTAACATCATCATCATTGTCGACCATTGTGTTTGTGTTTTTTTTTATCTCTAATAATATATATACTTTTCCTCCGCGTTTAGACCCAGTTGTAGTGTTTTTTTATGAGATGTTTAAGCAAAAAAAAAAATGGAGCAATACTTTTGGATCCAGAATAATCCTCAGGTAACCTTGAGGACCTTTGGCTGGCAGAGTCAAGAAGTTGCTAATGTAGCTGATGATATCTTATACCATATAGCGTGGCTGTTGTGGGCCACCAAGACTACAAAGGTTCAATTGGTACAGGATATGACATATATCTTACAACATGCCTGTCGGTTATCCAATGATCCGTTAGTCTCGGGTGAAAGTATTTACAATACGCTGCGAGAAAATATTAAGTTGTGGACGGGGGCTCGTAAGGCCAACCATCTACTTCTAGCCGATCTTCATGGCTTGTGTCATCGTGCCAACAAACTTTGCCAAGACCGCCAATATCCACCCTCGTATTACTTGCAAGATGAAGCTTACCTTCAAGTATTACTAAGGACAAAATCTATGACATAAAAAAAAGACAACGAGAGTATGCCGCCTTTTTTGGATAAGATGGTTCAGAAGTATGAGATGTTACGTAAAAAAGTACCAAAGAAAGTACACAGCAAAGATTGCGCCAAGTTATTGTCTAAACATATCATCCAGTACTTTGAGGCCAAACATGAGAGAGATACCAAAGCTGGAAGGACCCGCAAAACCACGGCCCTGAGTACAGCTCAGACTGTTATCTCCCTGTATAAGACACGTTTACGTGACTTGGGTGCACCGGAGGAATTCTTGCAGCACTTAGGTTTAAATCGAGAACAGGTTAACCAACTAATACGAGCGAAGGCTAAGACGGTACATGAAGGTGCTATTGACCTGCATGAAATCCCCGGCGATGCAGTAATCACTGACTGCCGGGCCTTCTTGGATCATGAAAATCCACACCTAGTCATGATTGGTTTAGCCTGTCTCACCGGACGTCGGATGGCCGAGATCCTATACTCTATCAGGTTTACTTTGCCTGAAGAAGTCCATGCCACGAATGAGAAGTATTGGGCCTCGACCACCGGTATCTTGAAACGACGCAAGGGAGATACCACAGACACACGTCGAGAGGTACCACTCTTACAGACGCGGGACAAGATTAACGCGGCAATCGCGTACGTCAGACAAAAAATGCCGGCCCAGAGTGTCCAGGAAGTTAACCGCAAGTATGCGAAGCCTCTGTCCCGAGCGGTAAAAAAGTATTGTCCCGTGATTGGCAAATTACATCAATTCCGTAAGTTTTATGTTCTAGCTTGCTTTCATTATTTTAATGATAGACATTGTTCTTTACCACGGATTGCCGCCGATTACTTAGGTCACAAAACCATGACACAAACTGTCATAACATACTTAAACTTTAGAGTGATAGACTTAGGAGGGTTAAATTTTAGGATCTAAACTAATAAAAACAACAAAACTTTTAATGGCTGGTGACAATGATGATGATCAGGGCTTCAATACTTTACACCTAATATGGATTATTCCCGTATCCTTGTTGGGACTGATCCTGCTGGGTTTATTAATTAAGAGATTAAGCCGCCCCAAGAGACTACCACCACTTAACACCAACCAACGACGCCAAGTATATTACCGGAACTTGCAAGATATGAACCGCCAAAGGCTTAGAGCAAAGGCTTAGAGTGCCGACTCCTGCACAGGCTGAGCTGCCTGAGCATTTAAAGCTGCGGCTTGTTTCTGAAATTCTTCCTTCAAAGCCGGATTAGCCTTCCATTCCTTGCTCAGCAACTTCATGACGTTCGGGATACCTTGTTCCGAAACAATCTTTTGAAATTCTTCCCGGCGCTTTTTCCATTGCTCCTGAATGTACAAGTTATAGGGGGCCACCGTTGGGGTACGTTTGCGGCCTGCCGTCGACACCCTTTTGGGTGGCTTCACCAAGCTAGGATCCTGGGATTGTACGTAGTACCGGTGCTTTTCTTCCATCCCACAGAGGTAGTGATCATAGATCTTGCGCATCGCTGGGTACTTGACAGACTTGGGGTTCCGGTGACCGCGTTCAATAACTTTGGCATCCTTATTACGGAAGACAAGGTTGTGGGCACGTTCGTAGTACAAGAGACAGTTAGACATAAAATCTACGGCTTCAAAGTCCATAACCTTCTGGAAGCAAGGACCAATTAAGGCACCATCTTCTTCCGATAGCTGATACTGGTGGCTGGTGATCTTCTTCAACAAGCCACGAACATCACGCGGGATGCTAAACTTGGGAATATTGTTCTTGAGAATTTTTTTCTTCATGTTAAGTGGCGTGTGCTTTTCATCGTGTTTCTCCACCGGATTAGAGGTGGAAGTGCGCCCTCGCTTCCGCTTAGTAGAAGTCTTCTTGGCTACGGCTTGATCATCGTTGGAATCTGGTTGAGCGACCGAGCTGGGGACTTCGTTGTCAGACATGCTTGGTTTTTAAGTACAAGGTCCACAGAAAAGTGGAACGTCAACCAAACACACTTACAAACTCTGGAAAAAAATAATGTTGTGGAAAGGATAAAACAAATGGCTTTTTCTGCAAATAAGTATTGCGCACAACCTTTTGCTTATACTCCCGGGCCAGCGTCACCCTATGATTATCGTTACCAAGGTAGTGTCCCTGGCTGCACTAATGTGGCCGCGGTGATGAACTTGACTAACCAAGTGAATGTACCGTTTGACAATGTGGGTTATCGCCTTGGTAGAACGGATTGTACCAACACGTATAGTGATCGCAAGGTTGATATGCAACCCTTCCCCATCTGGCCCGTCAATCAATCTCGACTGTTTCCCACGCGCGACTTTACGACTGATTCATTTCCAGTTCAACCTAAGACTCAGTATCCAGTTAACGGTTACCATAACTTTGTGTGTAACTGGAGCCCGTGTGTTATCCCACTACGTCAATACTGCGTTTAAATTCAAAATCTGGGAGAAACGCACTTGCATCAAAAAAAGTGTGACCATGTTGGATTTACGCAACGGTAAACCACTCAATCCCGCACGAGAACAAAAGCGCATGACGCGGGAAAAGATCCCGGAGACCATTGAGAAAAAGTTTCAAATGGGGATCTTTTATTGGGAAAAACCTCTACCACACCTCAAGATGATGACCCAGCTGCATGTTCTCCTTCCCTACCTTACGGAAGAACGGCTAAAAAAAATAATTATCCCCATCATCTCTATCTCTTCGATTGTTTCTCTCCGGTTATTGAATTACTTGGTCATTACCTACGCCAAAAGAGCCAAGCTAACCATCCGGAACACCAACGGTCACCTGTTAAACATCTACAACAGTTACTTGTCGTGGCTCAAGTACTACAAGCGGTACTTGTTCGATACCTTTCGGCGCGGTCCCAGGATTTACTTTGATGCCAACGGATATGTATACTCCACTACTGTAGCCCAACTCAACTTTATTTGTTGGATGGAACAGAACGCCATCCTCAAATATGCACTGGATCACTTGAAGATTATCGAAACCGACATGAACCAGCGCCTGGCGGAATGTGCCCGGGAAAAACTAGACAACAAACGCAAAGGCCTCAAGCGTAAACGCATCGAGCTGTCTAAGGCACCACCGATTAAATGTTTCATCTACAAGAAAAAAGTCAATTTGGCCCTATGATGTCGATATGGAAGCCTTCACCTGTCCAGAGCCTCAATAAAATTATACATGGACTTGCAAAGGATTTTAAAATCCGCGAGGATTGCAGAATCCAACCCGTCCAACAAGCTGAAGTACCGAACCTGACTGTACAAGATGCACTGAGGGTTTGCCGGACCTTGTTTGCGCTAGATATTATGAGCACAACCCAACCCAACCTCGAACTTGCCTATGAATTATATGGTGGCGGTGACTTTGATCCGGAGGTCGCCAATGATTATGGATACCTCTGCTTTGTTGTGGCCGCCTTTAACATCAATGTCTTTCTTGTCGATAAAGGTTTCTTACGCGCGGACCGTGATAAACTGGATTTTTATATCTTACAGCGGTTCGGCCGTAACCAATGGGCCTGGTTAGGTGAGGAAATATATAATATGGAAACGAACCTAAGCTTGGCGGCAGAACTTGTCCTTGGGGATAACAGAGACAAAGAATTGAAACTGGTGGATTTATTACCCAAGCTTGCGTATATACCCTGGCAGGTCAGTGTTGAGTTTAATTACGACAACCTAGACGAGGCGCAGAATATAATACAATACCTAGATCGACAAAAACCCCGACCCTTGTACTACCGCTTTATGTGGGATACCACACTAGAGCCCGAGGATTTTGACCTGCAACTGGGTGCTCCGGTTGCTAAGTATCAGAAACGTTGGCTACGGGAACCTTATGGTCTGATGTGGCTCAATTACTTGAGGAACTTTAACCTGCACAGCCCCACGGCCAAATTAGAAGACTTGGAACTTCAGAATCCACACCAGGACCTCGACGCGAGTAATGACCGCAAAGAGGTAGACATCGAGAAGTTCGATCCTATCTTTACCATTTATGGTCCAAGCACTTACCAGCATGTGCTTAGCTTCTTTGAACCTGAGTGGTTACAACAACACCTTCAACTAGCCCGGTTGGAGCAACGTAAGGGGGAACCCTTACCTTTACATACTGTACGCATGCGACAGTGTCTCCCTCAGTTCTTTGGGGCCTATCCTCTCTCCAGCAGGCCCAGAGTTTATCATTGTCCTGAAACCACCTTGCGTTGGGAGTTAATGTCTCAGGTTATGATCTATATCTTATGTGGTCAACAAACCCCCTTCACCTACTGGCAACATATCCGGTTACAAGACGCCCTGGTGTGTCCACCACCTAACCAATACCCTAATGTTGTTACCCAAACGAGAGAAAACAACAAATCTGAATTTCGGCTAGTGGCCTATGTGTTTAGACAGAACTGGATTGAATACTATGATACGGCCGCCCAGCAGGCTCCCTTACCCTTGGACTACCGCTATGACGACTACCCAGTTTTGGAAATGATCCGCCCGGGAAACTTTGTGAAATGTGTGGACTATGTGCCTTTCTTTCTTTATTTGGCGGCTCAATGTTCTAATTTAGACCAATCACGTCGGCTTCAGGTCTACTTGAACTCTACCACCCTGCGATCAGACAACCAAGCTTCAGACGTCTATCTGGATCTTTGGGTGCGGGCGAACAAGGTCCTGAAAAAACATCGCAGACTCCTGGAATCGAAGCTCAAGATCCCGGACGCGCTCAGAAAAGCATTAAAAGAACCAGACAAAAAAGCCGAAGCCCTATTTATTGGCCAAATCCTAAACCCACGCGCTTTTAAAACACCAGCTACGGTGACCATCAAGCCAAGTGACATTGAAGGTGCTGGTCAAGGGGTTTTTGCTGCGCGCGATATACGAAAAGATACTATACTGGGAACTTATAAAGGCAAACGCTACACACCAGAGCAGTATGACGCCAAGTACTCAGATGATGATTTCCGAGAATATGCTATGACGGCTTATAGTCGACGTGGACCCAAAAGGGCTTTGTTTGTTATTGATGCCGAAGATCCTACCAAGTCCAACTGGACTCGGTTCATTAATCACTCAGATGATCCGAATGTAGAATTTATTACTCACGGGCGCAACATCCTGGTGAAAACCATCAAGGACATCCGTTACGACCAGGAATTGCTGGCAGACTACGGTCCCGAATACCTAGAATCAGCAAGAAGAGCTGGTCGAGTCTTTAACTAATAAAAGCGTTAATCTTATTCCATAAAGTCCAAGGAATCCGAGGTGGTTTCGGTTTATCCTTTAACTTCCATAACTCATGTATGTATCTACATTGTAACCGCTCGGCTGTAGGACGACGAATGCCTTTACAGAGGACGAGAGGATAGTAGGTTCTTTGCCGCTGCACATAAGAACGATAAGGGTAAAATAAGTTGAGGATGTCTAAACGGATGTGGTACTTACTGGAAAGATATAGTGCAAACATCACCATTAAATAATGCAAATCCTGGTACCAATAATGCCGGTGAATAATGCGCAACAAGTACATGAAATCATCACGATTGATGCACGACCTGAGCCGCGGCGTTAGAATCCTATGGAACCTGCGCATAGTCCAGGTCTCAAAGACTAATTGATTTACCAAGTGTAGATCATAAACATGATGGATCTGAAAGGGTGGTAACCCAAAGATCCCAACCGTGTACCCGACACCGTTACGCTGCAAGCGAGTGCGAAAGGGATAGTGGCCATGTAAAACTACTAACAAAAACACTCCATAAATATTACACGTTAAAATGTCAGCATGTTGACGAACCAAGGCTTCCTGCCACTGTAATAAAACTAACACAAACTCAAACAATTGATTCGGGCTGAGGGGAGAATAATCTGCAAGTATTCGTAACAACCAATTCAAATATACTCCAGCTTGAATACTACTCATACTACCATGTTCATACAAGTAACCATCCAAAGGTTGGGCAAATTCTTGGATATGGTCTATGATTTCTACGGGTAAAGGAAGATGCTCCATGTCAATGTTTATGTACATAATAAAAAAAAAAATAAGCTCCCCTTCACAAAACCAATGAACACACACAAACAATGTCCACATTGTGAATCTTTTAAACTTTATTACCGTGCTTGTCTTCACTGCTTATTTTTTCCAGTCAAAGAATTGGGTTACAAACTCCGAACCTTTACAGAAAAAAACTCTGTAACAGAGCTACGATCCTCTGCCGTTCCGGATTCGTTATAAAGGCAAAACAAGGGATGGCTAACACCTGCTTACTCTTCATCTCAGCATTCGGAAACGTCGAACACAGTGGTTTCTCGTAATAAATTCGGGTTTGGACCCCGTGAGTTGCCAAAAAATGCTGAAGCAGGTGTCTCTGTTCACCTTTTACTTGAATAGTGTACACCGAGAAACACGAGTCTTGACTGTGTAGAGGCAAAGTAAACCATGGATTTAAGGCCCTCAAGTTTTGTTCGTAATAGTGAACTGTATCTGCCTTAGATGCCCGGGTTCGATTGAAGCCCGCTAGTTTTTGCCGCAGGATTTCGGCTTGGAAGCGATCCAACCGGCTGTTCTTGCCCCAAGTAATTGTCCGTGAGCCTCTACCATGATTAGCTAGGGCTCTTACCTTCTTAACCTCCGTTTCTGGACAAAAGACCGCACCACCATCTCCATAACATCCCAAGTTCTTGGAAGGGTAGAAGCTTGTAATCGCGTAATCCACTACCCCACCCTGCAAGGATCGCGCCGAACCAAAACTTTGAGCTCCGTCTTCGATCAAGAGCACGTCATCAGGTAGAACCTTACGTATCCCTTCCCAATCCGGAACTTGACCATACAAGGAGACTCCAACTATCGCTACGACGTTTGTGGCAGATTCCCCACCAAGTGCAGCTTGTACCGTCTCCGGCGTAATAATGTATTCTCCATCCACGGGGCTAATATCCATATATTTTACTGTTAGGCCCAAAGCTTTGGCAGCACCAGAGGTAGCTTCAAACGTAAAAGCCGGCACATAAATGACCGAAGAAGAAGAACGTCGTAACTTGCTCAGGCGATACACAATCTCCAGAGCGTCCGTACCATTACCCACCGCGACACATTTAAAATTTGTACCCAAAAATTCTTCAATCTCCGCCTCTAGTTCTGTACCTGCTCCAATGAAGGCATTAGTACTTAATACACGATCCAAAGCATGGTGGGGATCCAGCTGGAGAACTTTACGTTCCCTATCAAGATGAATGCAAGGGATTTCTTGGACTCCAGGCATTTTAAAAATAATCATGGGAAAAAAAAGAATACATAAAAAATAAACAATGCCTGATCAAAACTTTAATAACCTTACAGTCGGTGGGGTGCTTGTTAATCGTGGTCGCATCGTGACTCCCGAAGCAATTATTGGGGACCTTAACAATGATACCCTGGATACAGCAAGGTCGGACAATGGCCTTCAATTCCACAACATTCAAGAGGCTGCCAAGCTCAACAATCACCATAACTTTCTATTAAGCAATCTATATACCCAAATTCAATCGGGGGCCCCCATCCCACCTATTCCGGGTGGCCGCACTGTAACTATTAATAATCACACAACCTCAACCACCTTAGATGTGTACCTAACAGTAGGATACCCACAAGCTAGCGGCCCTAGCCTCATCGGCACGCTAAGTCCAGGAAGTGGTACTACCACTTGGAATATTCCCACTACACTAGGCTGGAATGGGAACTTTACAGCTTTTCCTCAAGGTTCCCATCCGGTATCGGGTGCTACTTTAGCTGAGTTTGGCTTTAATCAGTTGTGGAGCGGAGCCACTCCACCTTTGCGTGACACATTTGATATATCTACAGTACCTCCAGGCATTGGGACTAGGTGTAATGATGGGCCACACTCCGATTGCTCAGAGCTTTCACGTCAATCTGGGTTCACGACCCAGCAAAGTTATGGCTACAATGTAGGAATTCAAATCATTCCCCCGACTGGTGGTAGTCTTCCAAGTCAAACAGTAACTTGCACTGAAGCCAATGGTGATTCTCCAGACTCTGTAGGCTACCCTAATGATACTGCTTTCCCCAAACAACAAACCATAGAACTACAAGCCGCTCCAGCTGGTAATTACATAGTCAACTTTCTGGATCCCGTCAAGCATCTTTAGCGTTTATTTCTCACCAATAGTTTTTAGGCAATATAACAAAAAAACCAAGAGAGAGAGAGATATGACCGAAAGAACCCCACAAAATGTAGCCTCTGAGCTTTATGAGGTTGTCAAGTCAGATTCCAAGCTGGAGCCATTATTCCATGGCATGGAACAAAATCTTTATGAAGCATTGCTCTACACGGCACCAGAAGTCGTGAATTATAAGGGTTTTGGAATAATTACGAACTTCTTGATAATGCATGATCCAAAGTTTACACCCGCTCTTAGGCAACAGTTCAAAAATGTTATGCAGGGGCAGCGACGCCAAGAAATAAAAACAACTTTAAACAATTAAACACATTCACACACCAAATGCAGCATTATGTTGACTCTATTGATAAGTTACCGCCCTTGAGCAATGCTCTAGCCCCCGGATCTAACGATTACGTATTGGTTCGTTGGCGCAACTTGCAGGGTTTAACCACACAAGTGACGTTATTCTTACCGGACACAACACGCTGGAGTTATGTTGTAATCCCACCAGATGCCAAACTTGAAGAGTGTTCACTGACGCGAGAAACAAGATAGTAAAAGGCTGAACAACAAAAAAACATGCGGGTTCTCTTCTTAACTTTTCAAGATTATGCTAACGTGAGCACTGATATCTGCGCGGCCTTAAATGAACACATAGACGGTTGGGAGGCTAAGGTGTGTAGTTGCCACCCACACCCTTTTGTATACGCTAATAAACATGACCTGGATTACGATCATGCGACGACGAAACAAAAAGATGACCTCAAAGCTTGGGTAGAACAAGGTGTGGATATCGTGGTCTGGGCTAATGAGGCTAACCCACGGACGTACTATGACCTCTACCATACCTCTAGGTTATTCCGAGATACTTTGAGCTTTCAGCAATGGGAGAGGATTCCACACAAGTTCATTTTTCACGCTGGTAACAGCTACCGAACTTACGCTGGGTACTTTAATGATTACGACCAATCCCAGGGTATCCGGCAACTGGTATCTCCTGATCTCTGGCGCCTGGCACTACCTGAGGCTCAGATTTTATTTGGTAAACCTATACCTTTTGCGCCACAACTAAGACACGCAGAGAGGCGCTTGGTGGTGGGGCATTCTCCCACGAACTATTACTTGAAGGGTAGCGGGCTAATTGAAAAAGCCGTCAGGGCCCTGGACGTAGAATACCGACAACTGGGCGGCCCTCTGCAACAAGGTAAGTCCTTGCCGCATGCAGAATTGGCTAAGCGTCGGGCCGACTGTGATATTTATATTGACCAGTTTAGTACGGTGGGAGGCCTCGGAGTAAGTTCCCTGGAGGCCATGGCCCAAGGGATATTGGTCTTATGTTCGACACAAATGATCCCGGACCAGCTCTGGACAGCGGCAAGTATACCTAAACCACCTATTATCCATCTACCAACACCCACGGGTTGTGACAAGATAGATATTTTGGCGTTGCGCGCAGCCTTGGAGCCCTGGGTTAAGGCTGGAGTCTCAAGGGTGGCGAATCAAGGCAAGGCAGGGCAGCATTGGGTTCGTCAATATTTTGAGCCTCAAGTATTTGCCGAGCGTTTTGTAGGTTTGTTAACTCGGCCTGTACATGCGCAACAATCTGCTTAATGTACTCCCGTTCTACACTATCGTCCAGCCATCGCTTATTTAGATCACTGGCCAAAATCTGATCGGCCAAAACATCCGATGCCGCCAAAAACTTGTGGATATTCTCTGTCTCCTCACAACGCCGCCGCTTTTCAAGCTGATAACACCCTTCCCAGAACTGGGATTGCCTCTCCAATAACTGGCAGTGACTTTCCAATTGTTTATATCGGTTTTCAACTTGAACTCGTTGTTCATATTCCAAATTTATTTGTGTTTTCAGCATCCCGACCTCCTCCTCTTCATCATCATGAGGTACCTCTGTGCAACATGCTTGACCCATAATCTTCTTTTAATCCATGTGCAACATATAAATACCTATGGGTTGTTCACAATGTTGTTTTTGTCCCCCTCGAACCCAATCCCCTACATCACAGCCGTTACTCACTAAAATGTCCGAAAGTCCGAAAACATTTTCTTTACGTTGTGTTGTGTCCATGAAGCCTGTCCACTTTACATTTAGTTCTCAAGATTTAAACCGAAGCCGCAAAAAGAAACTGGGCAGTGTGTCGTATCGCAAACCATCACCGATGAATAAAAAACGTAAGTCGACAACTTCGGCATCGACTTCTTCCAAAAGATTACGCAGATGGATGGTTTCGTCACCCCAACTCAACCCTCAGAGCGCTATGATGATGCACATACCGCCCTTGGACTTGGGACCACCGATGGACATGGATCTAACTTGCCAAGAAGATATTGATGTGGATGCTTTATGCTTGGCGGCGGCCGGTAAGAGCAAAAGAACCTTACCCCATGTGGACTATGCACTCTCCGATGGCGACTATGGACTCTCCGACATGTGGGAAACAGTGGACCCAGAACGCCGCAGTCCTGATCAAACCGCGACATGGCGCCGCCCTTTAAACACTATCTTGCGCAGACTTTTCTCTGGCATAATAACTCATTAAAATGTACAATCTTTTCTTTCAACTACATCTTCTATAGGATAGGCTTCGACTTGTACATAAACATAGTATGTTTCAGGGTTTGGCTCCAAGTACGTCATCTGTTTTAAGTTATCTTTAACATACCAACGCAGACGCCAGTCATCATAGTCGGTAATGGCCTTAAAGCCCACAATTAGGCTCGGGATATCATCGTATTCAAAGCACTTCAAGTACTCTTCAGGTTTATCTAGGATATCATCCAAGTCTAACTGACCACGCCGGTGACCTTTATACACAAATTTTACTTCCCACTTACGAGACTTACACTCTGTCTCCCACAGTAATTTTAACAACGTAAAGTGTTCCATAATTTATTATTTATTGGCTTTTTCGATCGTGGGACCAACATACGCACCAATAATTCCAGTCAAAAGACCCCAAAACATTGTAACATCGTCTGGTTGTTGATCACAAACACAATCTCCATCCTCAGCCGTAATAATCATGTACATGGCAAAAAATGTACCCACAATAGACATAAAAGACTTCATAGTGAAACCTCCAACACGTCGATCAAACTCAAGGCCACAACAAGATTTCCACATAGTATCACGTTCAAATTCATGAGCCTTCTTTTCTTCTTCAATCTTACGTTCTACTACTCTAAGGCTGGCGAGCTCCGATATTTGGCTAACCTCACTAGGTTCATATTCTTTACTCAGCTTAGCCGGGCTATGATGATGTTTGCGTACACGACCTTCAGGTACTGGAGACATAGTGATATGTAAAGGTACCGGGTCCCGGTTTCGGCTATGACTCTTACTGGGACTTCGGCTATGACTCTTTTGTTTTTCGGAAGCCATCGAAAAACTTTTTCTTGCCTTGAACATAAAAATCACAACACTATATTTAAACCAATGTACAGACCTCGAAATAACACTCAATGTTGCCGTGGACCCTTTCGACCCTTACGTGGACCTAGAACCATGGCTAGGCTCTTAGCGCCTAGATCCTATACTTTGACTACTACTTTAACAGGTATGCCTTTAGCTCCTGTCCTGGTAGCCGATAGGTGCCTCATGGGAGCCCTCAGGGGATGAAATATCTTGTCTTTATAAACAAAAAAAAAAGAAGCTCTCAAAATGTTGCTAAGTGATTGGTTGATTAGAGGCTGTGAAGTATTAATCTTGTCCCCATTCTTGGTGAGCAGTGTCATGAAAGCCTTAAATTTTAAGAGTACATCCCGAGGCTTACGTCAAAAGTTTAAGTTCTTGGGACTGTCCACGGCCTACATTATCTTAACTCTGATTATCATTATGGAATTGCTGCTACCTATCCTCATCCTGATCCCCAACCCTAGTACTAGTGATGATTTTCTCATGGTCCTGGTACCAACCATCATCTTGGCGGCCTTTACCCTCTTCACCATGATAGCGTACTACCTAAACCCTCTCAATGTACCACGCATGCTAATGCACATTGCATTAATAGGAGGCTTGCTTTTAATAATTGCAGTACATGGTTATAATTTACATTGAAGCACAGTCAGAGGAACGCGATTGTCGCAAGGGATAACACGTTGACGAAGGGCAGAGCGAGACAATCCAGAGCGTGAAATATTGGCGACGGGGGTTTTTGTAGGAATGGTTTTGGCCAACGAATCGCGAGTACCTCGTGACCATCCAGGTCGGGGACGAGGCGGCGGATGCAGGAACATAGTCACGGGTTTTAAATAAATTTGCTGATATAATCGACATCGGTCTTCTTCTGGGTGTAGGTAGGCTTCTTTCAGGAATTGTAAGTACAAGTTCATGCCCACCACTTGCTTGGGATGTGAAGACCACATGCGAAAAGGTGTTGTCATGATGATTGTAAGTCCGAATGTGCGGAAAGAAATGATTGGACATTGTCAGCCACCGAGCCGATATTACCAGCATACTCATTGGCTGAGTCTTCAATACTAGATAAGACACGTTCTTTGGACATGAAAGAATCCAGCTCTGGATAGTACTGCCGCACCACTTTTTTACCAAACACACCCACCATCTTTTTCTTGTGAACTCTAAGACAGGTAGCGAGACTAGCACTAACAGGGTTCAAGAAGTAACCACAGCCAGGCGTAGAGTTACCACGTTTTAGCACGTTACGTAAAGTCCAACAAATGTAACCCCGGGTTTGCTTCCGATCCAGGTAATTGACTCGGTGACGGATCACAGACCCAGCGCTAATATTTAGGCCAAAGACATTCTTAGTAGACGTGCGTTCACCACAGGTGTCCACAATCAGAATCTTGGCATCCATCTGTAGTAGTTCTTGCTTCACTGCCTCAATCGCATTGGGCATCGAGAGACCAGAATCTACACAGTGACGGTCCACGCTGGCGACAAAAGTACCAGGGCCCAAGGCCTCTGCTAGACCAGCGGCAAACGTGCTCTTGCCACACCCAACCGTACCTTGTAAAAAGATACAGGCCTCAAGGTAGGTCTTCTTCTGTGTCTTTTTAGTTTCCTTTTTGGCTTCCTGGCTGCTGCGCGGTGGTAAGGGCGGCAGCTTTAGCTCTGTCAGGGCTGCCACCTGGGTAAAGTCCGTATCGGGTTGGAGCCTCTTGTAACAGATGGGACACATACAAAACTCCGGTTGCTTACGGTACTGTTCCATCGCTGCAGCTGCTAGGACATACGGTGGGGCACATTCACCATGAGGGTTGATCGTAAAACCACCAGTACTGGACGTATCTTCCAGGGTTACCACACATTGATAGTCACCACCCAAGGTGTAGACCGTGTAAGGGGTAATGGTTATTGGAGTTGCCGGTAGTTCCTCAGGAAAGAAAGGTCGCTGACTCTCCAGTAAGTCGGCGTCTTGCAGAGCCCCACACAAGTAGTACCACATCTCAGCTGGTGGGTAATTAACCTTCAGAGCCGTACACACCAAGCGCATAAAACTGGGGAAGGAATCCGAGTGACCATTATTACCCATGGGTTGATTACCGGCCTTTAAGAACTCCATCTCAGTTTGATCCGAGTTGCGGCGCTTTTTGTCAAACATCACATGTGCTAACTGACACAGACCCGCCAGGATATGAGGTGGCATATCGGGAGTATACCGAGCCCGACACACAAACGCCAAGACCAAGTACATCACTGCATCCGAAAACACTTGTACGGGGTACTCAGTACTTAAGGCTGCTCGACACCATTGCCTCAGGCATTGATCCGAATAGAGATCCCCCTTACGTTCCCAGGGGAAAGCCGGTACCAAACGTCCATCCACCTCAATCGCCGCATTGGGATGGTTGGAGCGTTGGGTTCGGTAAGCATGTTGAACCATATGCGGGCTCAAACCCGTCAAGATAACATCCCCCAGCGGGCAAGTGAAAAACCCGCGAGACAAGTTAATCGCCATCTTGGTATCCTTCTGTAGTAACTCATTAGCTGCTTTGTAGAGCTGCTTCAATTTCTGACGGTAAGCGGCAAAGATATCCGCCGACCCAAAGCCCTCCTTATCAATGGCTTCACTCAAAATAAACCGCACCAGCGTGGGATCAACCGAAGAACCCCGGAAGTACTCCGCCACTTCCGCCACGACCTGGTCCTTGAGGCTCATGGGTTTATCAACCAAGTGTTGTTGCAACGTCACCGATAAGCTCTGAGCAATGTGAAGCAAGGGATCCAAGTTCTCTTTGTTCTCCGTGATATCCGCTTGAATAAATTGCATAAAGTCGTACATCCGCTCTTTTCGAAAACGGCGATCTCCATAACTATAATAGCCAGGGATCGACCGCATCTTGTTAATATGCACATGATGACTCTGAGGTCCATAGGTCACGAACCTGCTGATGTACTTACTGAGGCCTTGGTTCTGGATCAACTTGTAGACATCCGTCCCTGCGGCCCGGTTGATCTGTTCTTGACCCTTGAAATCCAAGTCTGTACGTTCCACCGTAAAGATGTTTAGGGTAGCTAAAGGGTTACGGGTACAGAGTTGCTTGACCTCGGCGGCCAACCGGGTCTCCAACCCAAGTCGCGCATGCAGTGACATGCCATCATAGCCAATCTGTCCATCCGTCACGTAGTCAATATAGATCTGTCCATTTAACCACTGGGAGGGTATGCCTTGAAAGGCCAGATGGGGGTAAGTGAGGCAAGAATTATCAATCTTACTCTTAGCTAGCGCAAATACCGCAGCTAGACCCTTTTGATCCACAAAGTGCGGAATAAGCCAGACGCCATTGACAAAGTTGGAGTTCTGTCGCTTGTTGTCAGAATTCCAGAACAGAACATGCATTCGAGGAGTCTTAACCTCTTGCTTACAGACCTCTAACATGCGATCCCATATTCTTCCCCACCTAACGGAACCACTGGCATCCACAAGGATAATATGGGTGCCCTTAACATCTTGATGACCCTGTGCCCAAAAGCTCATGATCAATAAAAAAGTGGAAATATTAATAAGCAAAATATACACACGCAATATGGAAATTCACCAAGCATGTATCACGTTTACCAAGTACGCACTGGAAAACGCCCGCGAAGTTCTTAGCCACCATCCCGAGCACCCGCAGATCGTAGATGCTAAACTTATGTTAAGGGCCCTCAGGTATACATTATTATGTGATTCGCGCGCGCGAGATCTCCAAGATATTCTCGACCTCGTGCGCGTTGGAGAATCTATCCCTTACCACTTACAGACTACCTTAACAGACATGCAAAAAGCAAGTGAGGCTGGGGTTACAGTACATGAACCAGCCTCCTCTCCACAGGAACTTAGATTTATTTGTGATTGTGAGATGTGTCAAAAGTTTATTATAGATCCGCGATCCATTCCGCGTCTAAGTACTCCCTTGGCTCGTATTATTCACGAACAAATTATTGAGCTTGAAAAGAATGGTTGATACTACTACTACTAACAAATAAATAAATAAATAAAATTAAGGACAAGAGAATTTATTAAGGACAAATCAGCGACGACGACGACGACGGCGGCAGTGGGAAGGTCCATATCGGTGGGTCCGGTCCCAGTAATTGTTGCGGCGCCAGTTATGCTGTGAATCTTGATACTCTGGCGGTACATCGCGAGCGCGCTTGTTGTTGGGTGATTGCACTTGAACAGTAATCTGCCGTTTGTCACGCGGAACCTGCAGATCGCGCATCTTTGTATTAAGGTCATTAATCTCAACATCCTTGGCTTCACACTTACTCTCCCATGCCTTTGCCGCCTCAAGCTGCACCTGAAGTTTAGCAATCTCAACATTCTTGCTTGCTACTTCAGCACGTGCAGCAGCCTCAGCGTCGCGCAAAGCCTTGACTTCCTCTCGCAAGACCTTGATTTCTTCCGTCTTTGCTTCTTGCAAGCTTTGCATAGCCTTGATGCGTTCTTGAAGCGCGACACTGGTGTTGTTCAAGGTGGTATTAACTCGGCGCAACTCACAGGCTTTCTGTTGTAGTTGTTTATAGTCATTCATAACGCTAGTCTTGTTCTGCACCTCGTATTTCAACGAGGTCTTGGCCTCGGCAAGCTTTTCCCCCTTGTCGTACAGCTGGGCCACAGATTCCTTCTGGTAAGCTTCCAACCTGGCTTCAACTCGGCCCACGTGTTGAGTGATTTGGTGGACGTGTTGAGTGACTTCGTCTTTGGCGTCATTCACGTGCTGCACCACATTGTGTTGGTGGGATGAAATGCCACGACCACCAAACGCGCTGCGAGACACGCATGAGGATGCCAATTGCTTTTTGTACGTAGCAGGGCTACCCGGGGCATAGTAACTGGCAAGAAAAGCCAGAGCAGATCGAAACATGTACAACCCATCATGGTCAATTATACCAGACGTCTGCTTCATCTTGGCGCTCACATCGTAAAACATTACGTCAAGTAACTTGGGAAGTTCTTCCAGAGGCATAAATGAATCTTGATGCGCATTGAACCGCTTCGAGATAAGTTCATTAAAGGCCCGCAAACGCACAAGTTGACCTTCATCCTTCTTTTCATCCTCTTTTGCCTCGGGTGCCTCAGGCTCATCGTCATCAGTAGCGTCAAGTTCAATAGCCAACTTGTGACGATACTCAATGCATTTGGGATTCAGATGCCCGAACTTAAACTGAGTAGACACCAACATGTCACTGAAGTCGATGGGAGTAAATTTTGCAGCCCACTTCACGACCATTCGTGAGTCTACACCATGCGAAAGAGTAGGTCGAGGAAGTTTAAACATCAGCTTGGCAGCATTTGACGTTGCCAGGATCTTGTCTCCAACAATCTTGTACCACGGCTTAGGAAGCAAGATATTAGGTTGCTTGTTAGGTTGCTGCCGGCTCGACTTCTTAAACACAAATGACATGACCATAGTATCAGATTCAGTCCACATGTCATCCCAAGAGATGGTGATGTTTTCCGGGCGCTTAATCTCAACTAACTTCACCTTCTGTGGCGCAGTTGGAAGCCAAAACACAGAGGGGAGAGACTCCGCGTCAGAGTCCGCGTACATGACCTTGCTATCAGCCATCGTCAACAATTAAAAAGTAAGTGCGCAAAAAAAGGCACAGAGGCCACTGTGCAGGTAATGTCCAGATATGTATATAAATATATATGCTGAGTCAAGCTGAACATATAACTTTATATCCAGTTATTGATTGGTCAATTACCAAATCTGAAAGTCCTTATTGATTGGTCGATTGGCAAATCCGAAAGTCCTAATTATTTCGTCACTTTTTTTGTTTCGTTGATTGACTATGTCCGTGTTCAAGCAACTGCCGCCCAACACTGCTCAAAAGTATCAAGAATGGTTTACTGAAGATGGCTACTTCCATTCCCGTGGGTGGGATGCTTTTTCAGTTCACCTTTACCATGCCTTTCGCCTTTTTTCAGAAGATTTTCCGGAGTGGAGTCATGACGACAACTGGACATTCAACAGAAGATTGCAGAGTATCCCTAGGTTTGGCCGTCCGGAGGAAGGCTCAAACCAATGGGGCTTGCCAGCGTTGATTAATCCGTGGAATTACTCCTTTAAAAACTGGAAAGCTCGCGTTCGTGAGTTTCAGTTAAAGTTTCATCCTGACAAACTACCGACCGATCATCCGCACAAGGATGGCACTGAGTTCAAGCTTGGATGCGCGGCTAAGCAAGTCATGGAAGACTTATACGGACCCGTGGGATCCCAAGTTCATCATCCTTGGGAACCACAGGCCTTGACGTACTTGGTGGGACGCGACCGGAACAAAATTGTTATTAGTCGCATTCAAACTGATCTGGAGCAAGTCATTGGCGACCTTCAATCGCGTCTGGATGCTGCTGAGCTTGGTTCAGTTGAGCTTCAGGCCAGGGTCAAGAAGCTGGAGGAGAAGATGCCCGACGAGAAAAGCAAAGCCCAGCAGCTGGGTGAGGAGCTGGCTAAGGCGCGGGCCGAACTCTTGGAGATCCGCAGGACTCAGCTGGAGCGCGACGCCGAGCTAGCTTCTGTGCGCAAGCAGCTGACCAAAGAACGCGAGGCTCAGGCGAAGATTCAGGATGAGGTCAAGTCTGCCACTGTTCAGCTTGCCTTGGTTCATCTAAAAGTTGGTCAACTGCAGGAGGAGATCAAAAAGGTGGCTCTGCAGCGCGACCAGGCTTTGGAACAGACCACCAAGCTGAGCGAAGAGCTCAAAGACGTGGAGCTGGAGCGGGACCAAGCCCAGGAAGAGCTCGAGTTGGTACAATCTCAGTACCAGCAAGAAATTAAGGCTCAGGACCGCACCATCCGCCATCTCAACCAAGACAAGAAAAAAAGCCAAGCGGAGGCCAAGAACCTGAAGCGTCGCTTGGCATCCAATGTGCAGAAAACCACAAACTTGCGCAAGAAGCACAAGAAAGAGCTCAAGGACCACGAAGCCACCAAGCGTGAAGTTAAAGTTATTAAGTCTGAGGTTAAGGCTGCCAAGATCAGCGATCAAAAGACGACCCAAGCGATGGTGGAGATGTGCCGAGATGCTACTGCGCTGGTCCGTGCGTCTGACGCCGACAGGCGTAACAAGATGTCTGCACATATCCGCCACCAACTACGTACCACCCAACGTTACCAGATTAAGGGATCCAAGAATTGGTGTCTGGTTAGCCCCTTCGCTGATGCATGGGTGAGCAAAAAAACCAAGACAAAAATTTTAAAGAATCTCCAAGAGGGAAAAATGATCAAGAACGCTGGCCTGCTTGTTTACAGACTTGGTGACATTGTGGATGACGAAAAGCGTGGACGGCGTCGTCCAGAGCTGATAAATTCCACTGATATTATGAAAACCACGGGCAAGAATGGAATATACAAGCCTGGCAAGCAGCTCCTTTATATCTGCCACGCCCAACACTTCAAGTTTGTTTACGCATACTTCGCAGCCTTGTCTGGTGCCAAAGCCATCGAAGCCAAGCGAGAACTGATGCGCATGGTGCAGGTTGTTAATGACCTCGATGTCGACCTTGATGCCATGACTGACTCACTGATCCGCGTTTTTAATCAATCTCAATAAAACGTTCTACTTCTTTCGTATACTGTGATTAAACTGCACGTGAGAAAGTAGTTTGAAAGTTAGGTGTAAAAAATACACTTAATTAACTATTTAGGGGCCGTAATTCTAGGGTTGATGGACCTAAATAGTTAGGTGTAAAAAATACACTTAACTTTTTAGGGCGCAGCACGCCGTAATTCTAGGGTTGGTGACCTAAATAGTTAGGTGTAAAAAATACACTTAACTTTTTAGGGCGCAGCACGCCGTAATTCTAGGGTTGAT